>JAABUK010002562.1_pt1 | contig 32415 bp, 25 predicted proteins | sample 5559141 | NCBI WGS metagenome assembly JAABUK01 (sample SAMN10711869, study PRJNA513367) | rock metagenome | isolation source: Antarctica rocks | place: Antarctica: Victoria Land, Pudding Butte nord | collected 2016-01-03 | reverse complement strand
AGAAATTGTTTCATGCCGGGCCGCCACGTTGCGACAGTCACGCTGGACGGCCCTGCCCTCCTCCGTCAATCCGATATCCCACACGATACGAAACCAGGACAGCTGACGTGCGCCCAACGCTACTGGGTAGCCTCTCTCGACCACGGAGGTCTTGCGCGCCATAGTCATGCCAACAGCGAGGGGCCACGCCCATGTACTGCGACGTTCACCTGCACATTGACGGCGTTTGGACCTCGGCCCAGGGCGGCCGTGTCCTGGATGTGCCGAACCCGGCCACCGGCGAGATCAACGGCACCGTGGCCCATGCCGAGCGGGCCGATCTCGACATGGCGTTGGTCGCTGCCGAGCGCGGCTTTCACGCCTGGCGCCGTGTATCAGCGTTCGAACGGTCCAAGCTGCTGCGCCGGGCCGCCGAACTGCTGCGGAGCCGGGCGGACGAGATCGCCGGGCTGATGACGCTGGAGCAGGGCAAGCCGCTGGCCGAGGCGCGGATGGAGATCGTGGCCGGTGGCGATATCATAGATTGGTTTGCGGAAGAGGCCCGCCGTACCTATGGCCGGGTGATCCCTGCGCGGGCGGAGGGTGTTTATCAGCTTTCCCTGCGGGAGCCGGTCGGCTCAGTGGCGGCCTTCACGCCATGGAACTTCCCGATCAACCAGGCCAACCGCAAGATCGCCATCGCGCTTGCGGCGGGCTGCTCAATCATCGTGAAGGGGCCGGAGGAGACGCCGGCATCCTGCGCGGCGCTGGTGCGCTGCTACGTGGACGCCGGGCTGCCGCCGGGTGTGGTGCAGCTTGTGTTCGGCGTACCTGCCGAGATTTCGGGCTACCTGATCCCGCATCCCGTGATCCGGAAGATTTCGTTCACCGGGTCAACGGCGGTCGGCAAGCAGTTGGCAGCATTGGCTGGGCAGCACATGAAGCGTGCGACGATGGAGCTGGGCGGCCATGCCCCGGCCATCGTGTTCGCCGACGCCGACGTGACGGCGGCTATTAAGCAGCTTGCGGCAGCCAAATTCCGCAACGCCGGGCAGGTGTGCGTCAGCCCGACGCGGTTCCTGGTGCAGGAATCCGTGTTCGACGAGTTCGTGGACGGCTTCACGGCTGCCGCGCGCAAGGTGAAGGTTGGCAACGGCATGGAGGCGGGGACGACGATGGGGCCGCTCGCCAATCCGCGCCGGGTCGCGGCGATGGAGGCGCTGATCGCCGATGCTGTGGGCAAGGGGGCGGAGGTCCGCACCGGCGGCAAGCGCATCGGCAACACCGGCAATTTCTTCGAGCCGACTGTGCTGACGGGCGTGAACCCGGACATGCGGGTGATGAACGAGGAGCCATTCGGCCCGCTGGCGGTCATCGCGCCGTTCCAAGAGTTCGACGACATGATCGCCGAGGCGAACCGGGTGCCGTTCGGGCTGGCCAGCTACGCCTTTACCCGGTCGGCCCGCACGGCCGGCGCGGTCGGCGCGGCGCTGGAGGCGGGGATGGTCACGATTAACCATATCGGCCTGGCGCTGCCGGAGGTGCCGTTCGGCGGCATCAAGGACAGCGGCTACGGTTCGGAGGGCGGGACGGAGGCGCTGGACGCCTATCTGAACATCAAGTTCATCACGCAGGCCGGGCTGTAGAGCGGGGCTGCACCCCAGCACACGGGGTGCTCCCCAAAGGGGAAGATCGTGCATTAGCCAAAGTTGAGCTTTAAGCAAGGCGGCACGAGACAAATTGTAAAGCAAAGCTGCGCGGTAGCGCAAAGAAAGTGGATAACGATGGCGACTGTATTTACAACATATTTGTTCAGCATTAATGAATCGGAAGCTCCGAGTATCCTGGCTGTTTGGAAAGGGGCGTTGGAGGATGCAACAGATACCAGAATTCGTGAGACTATTAGCAAGCAACGATCCGACCAAAAGAATGTCACTCTTCTCTCAGTAGAAATCACTGACGTGACGTCTTCACCTAACTTTCGTAAGTAGTTGTGAATAGCAGCTCAGACCTTTCAAGAAAAAAATGTTATGCCGACCGTCGAAGGTGTTGACCTGCGCAGTGCTGTCAACAGCCACCATTGCGAGGAGCGCAGCGATGCGGCAATCCAAGGGCAGCCCGTGCCGCCCGTGCCGCCCCTTGGATTGCCCCGCTGCAAAGGTGGCCCGCAATGACGGGAAGCGCCACCGGTCAGGATTTTCAGCGGCTGGCATTATGGCATCAAAGGATCGCTATCGTGCCATGCAGTTCTGTTTTCCGGTTTCGCTATCGGTTCGCTGCGGTGTTGATGACGTGCCAAACCCGTTCCGGGGTGGCAGGCATGTCAAGGTGATCGACGCCAAGCGGACGCAGCGCATCCACCACGGCATTCATGACTGCTGGCAGCGCACCCGCGCAGCCAGCCTCTCCGCACCCCTTGACGCCAAGCCCGTTGGTGCGGGCAGGAACGGGATGGCTATGGAACACGAACTCCGGCAGGCCATCGGCATGCGGCAGCGCGTAATCCATAAAGCTGCCGGTCAGGATTTGGCCGTCCTCGTCATAGACAACCCGTTCCATCAACGCCTGGCCGATCCCCTGCACCACGCCCCCGTGCGCCTGGCCAGCCACCAGCATCGGGTTGATCAACACGCCAAAGTCGTTGACCATCGCATACCGTGCAACGCCGACGACGCCCGTCTCCGGATCGATCTCGACCTCTGCGACGTGGCAACCGTTGGGAAAGGCCGACGGAGGCGTCACATGGTCGTGTTGCACGTCCAGCGTCGGTTCCAGTCCAGGCGGCAGGTCAAGGCCGCCGTGCAGCCTGGCTGCAAGCTCCATAATTCCGATGCCCCGGTCAGTGCCAGCAATGGTGAAGCGGCCGGCGGAAAACTCGATATCCGGCACCGACGCTTCCAGCACATGGCCCGCAATGGCACGGCCCCGGTCAACCACCATGCCGCTTGCCGCCACGATGGCATTGCCGCTCGCCATGATCGAGCGTGACCCGCCAGTCCCGCCGCCGACGATCAATTGATCACTGTCACCCTGCAGCAGACGGATGCGCTCGAACGGGATGCTCAGTTGGTCGGACAGCACCTGGGCGAAGGGAGCGGCATGCCCCTGACCATAGTCCAGCGTGCCGGTGACGATCGTTACCATGCCGTCCGGCTCGAAGCGGATGCCGCCCATCTCATGACCCGATGGGGCCGTCACTTCCAGGTACTGGCCTACCCCGCGTCCGCGCAGCTTGCCATTCCGGCGGCTCTCGGCCCGGCGGGCGTCAAAGCCGCCCCAATCGGCCACCGCCAGCGCCTTGTCCAGCACGGCCGGGAAGTCGCCGCTGTCGTAGCTTTGCCCGGATGCCGCCGCGAACGGCATTTCATGCGGCAGGATGTGGTTGCGGCGGCGCAGCTCCACCGGGTCGATCCCCATCTCCGCAGCCGCGTTGTCCAGCAGCCGCTCGATGTAGTAGTTGCCCTCCGGCCGTCCGGCGCCGCGATACGGGCCGACCGGCGTGGTGTTGGTGTAGACGCAGCGGGTCGAGACTTCGAGCAGCGGCGTGCGGTAGACGCCGATCACATTCTTGACCAAATTGGTCGTAGGCATGAACGTGTTGAAGGCGCCAAGGTAGGCGCCCATGTTGGCCGTCCCGCTAAGGCGCAGCGCCAGGATGCGCCCCTCCGCGTCCAGCCCAAGCTCCGCCGACATCGAGTGGTCGCGGCCATGCGTATCCGATATGAAGCTGCTGCTCCGGTTGTCGGCCCAATGCACGGGACGGCCGAGCGCCTGCGCCGCGTGCAGCAGGGCGATATACTCCGGATACACGGCTGCCTTCATGCCGAACGACCCGCCGACATGGTTGGTGACGACCCGCACGCGCTCCGGCGCGACGCCCAGGATGTCCGCCACGCCGTTGCGCATGCCCCAAACGCCCTGCGATCCCACATGCAGCGTCCACCGCCCGGTTTGGGCGTCGTAGTCGCCAGTGGCCGACCGCGGCTCCATCGCGCAGACGACGATGCGGTTGCTGCGCAAGGGCAGTCTGCAAACATGGGCCGCCGCGCGCAGTGCCGCGTTCACCGCAGCCGCGTCGCCGTAATGGTAATCCGCTGCCAGGTTGCCCGGCACGCCGTCATGCACCCTGGGCGCACCCGGCGCCAGCGCCGCTGCGTCGTCCACCACCGCCGGCAGCGGCTCGATGTCGGCCGCCACGGCCTCAGCAGCATCGTCCGCCTGTTCACGTGTTTCAGCGACGACGACGGCAATCGGCTCGCCGACATATCGGACGCGCTCCCTGGCGAGGGGGGGATGAGGCGGGCAGGCGTTCTCGGATCCGTCCCGGTTCTTCAGCGTGGCATTGCCGGGCAGGTCCTTGCATCCGGTAAGGTCGGCGGCCGTTATTACCATACGGACGCCGGGCAGCGCACACGCGACGACGGCGTCAATGCCGCGCAGTTCACCGTGTGGGTATTGGCTGCGGACAATAGCAGCGTAGAGCTGGCCTGGGATGCTGACATCATCACTGTAGCGCCCCTCCCCTCGCAACAGGACGGGGTCCTCGGTGCGGGAGACAGGTTGGCCAATGGAAAACTTGTTTGTGATTGCGTTCATTAGATACGGGCCTCTTCTTGCGGAATGGTCCGGGACGCCAGCCTTTGGATGCCGGCCTCTCCCTGATACGGCCTAATTTCAGACCCCGCTAAGGTGGATTCTGTTATAACAACGGTTGCTTAACCCGGCTGATTGCGACCTCGCAAAGAGCATCATGTGCGTACAGGGCAGAATAGCGATGCGCCTTCAACCAGCATGTGGCGCCGGAGGAGCGGATAAGCCACTGGGCCGCCCCGCAGCATGCGTGGCCGCGCAGCAGTCAAGAGTATCGCCCTTCTACAACGGAGGCTCTGGCGTTCGCATGCTCAAAGTCCTCCCTCAAGTTTCGCGTCAGACGCCGCCATCACGGCGCAATACCTGGGTGGCTGAAATCTGGATTCGGTCCGGCGAGACCTGCGTTCAGCCAAGCCCACCCTACGTCAAGCCGCCTTGGCCGTAGCGAGCGCCTTCCAAATACTCTCCGACGTGGCAGGCATGTCCAGGTGCGTCACGCCGCGCTCCAGCAAGGCGTTCAGCACGGCGTTCATGATGGCCGGCGGGCTGCCGACCGCACCAGCCTCCCCGGCTCCCTTCACGCCGAGCGGGTTTGACTTGCATGGCACTTCCAAGAACTCCACCTCGATATCCGGCAGGTCTGACGCCCGCGGAAGCGCGTAGTCCATGAAGCTGCCGCTGAGCAACTGGCCGCTGTCGGGGTCGTAGGCCGTGTGTTCGAACAGGGCCTGCCCGATGCCTTGCACCACCCCGCCTTGCACCTGGCCCCGGACGATCATGGGGTTGATCAACCTGCCCATATCGTCAGTGACGGTGTAGCGCACGACTTCAACGGTGCCAGTATCGGGGTCTACCTCGACCTCTGCTAGGTGGCACCCGTTCGGGAAAGTGTGGGTTTTCACGTCGGCGATCTCGGCCGCGTCCAGCAGGGCCGCGTCCTCCCCGCTGGCCGCCCGGGTCCGCTGCCGCGCAGCCAAGGTCAGGATGTCAATGCGCCGGTCCGTGCCGACGACGGCGAAGGCGCCGTCCTCAAACGCGATGTCCGACACTGCGGCTTCCAACGCATCGGAGGCGGCCAGCCGGCCCTTGTCTACGACTGAGTCCGCCGCGGCCAGAATGGCCTGGCCTTCGGAATACAGGCTCCGCGCCCCGCCGGTGCCGCCGCCGGTCGGGATCATGTCGCTGTCACCCTGCAGAACGCGGATGCGGCTGGGATCAACGCCAAGCTGCGCCGCCGTGAGCTGGATGTAGGCAGTCTCGTGCCCCTGCCCCGTGGACTGCGTGCCAACCAGGACCTCAACGTTGCCATCTCCAGAGAAACGTATCTCGGCCCGCTCGGTCTCGGCGCCCATCGTGGCTTCCAGGTAGTATGCCATGCCCACCCCGCGCAGCTTGCCTCTCTTGGCCGCCGCACCCCGCCGCGCCTCGAAATCCTGGTAGTCGATCTGCTTCAACCCGGCGTCCAGCACCTTGCCGAACTCGCCGCTGTCGTAAACCTCGCCCATGGCGGAGCGGTAGGGCATAGCGGCCGGCTGCACCATGTTCGCGCGCCGGAACGCCATCGGGTTCTGCCCCAACTCCCGCGCCGCAGCGTCCATCAGCCGCTCTACGAGATAGTTGCTCTCGGGGCGCCCAGCACCGCGGTAGGCGTCCACCGGCACCGTGTTGGTGAACACGCCGACGACGTTCAGGTAAATCGCCTTGAAGTCATAGACGCTAGCCAGGACCTTGGACCCAGCCACGGTCGGGATCGCCGGCGCAAAGGTAGAAAGGTAGGCACCCATGTTGGCGACGTTGCGCGAGCGCAGGGCAAGTACTTTCCCGGCGTCGTCAATGGCCATCTCGCCAACCGTCAGGTTGTCGCGCCCGTGCGTGTCGGACATGAACGCCTCGCTGCGGTCAGATGTCCACTTCACCGGACGGCCCAGCTTCCGGGCGGCGTAGCAGGTCAGCACCTGCTCCGGATATAAGAAGATTTTCATGCCGAAGCCGCCGCCCACGTCATTGGTCACGACGCGGAACCGCTCCGGCTCCACCTTGAAGATCGCCTCGGCAAGCTGGGTCTTCAGCAGCCAGACGCCTTGCGTGTTGGTGTGCAGCGTCCAGCGCCCGTTGGCGGGGTCGTACTCGGCCAACGAGACCCGCGCCTCGATGCTAGACACGACGATGCGGTTGTTCACGATCTCGACCCTAGTGACGTGCGCGGCCTGGGAGAACAGCGCGTCCACCTGCGCCTTGTCGCCGGTCTCCCAATCGAAGCCGACATTTCCCGGCTTGTCCGGCCACACCAGCGCCGCGCCCGGCTCCGCCGCGGTGCGCAAGTCGGTGACGGACGGCAGCACGTCATACTCAACCTGGATTGCCTCGGCTGCGTCGCGGGCGGCCTCATGCGTTTCGGCCACCACGAAGGCCACGGCGTCGCCGACGAACCGGACGGCCCCGTCAGCCAGCGCCGGGCGCGGCGTGTCCTGGCGTTCAGTCCCGTCGCGGTTGACCAGCAGCACCGCACAGGGAATGTGGCCCATCCCATCCGCAACGAGGTCGGCGCCGGTGTAGACCGCGGCGACGCCGGGCATCCTGCGCGCAGCGTCGGCGTTGATGAAGGTGATGCGCGCGGCGGCATGAGGACTGCGGAGCACCGCGCCAACAAGGGTGCCGGGCCGGGAGATGTCATCGGTATAGCGGCCATCGCCACGCAGCAGGCGCGTATCCTCAACACGTCGAACGGACTGCGCGGCACCGAACTTCATCATGTCTATCCTCCAATTCTCTCAGAAAGCCCAAAGCTGACCCCACGGTCGCAACCGATGTGGTGCCGCTTGCCCACAATCAAACTCGGCCCGCATCCGCGGCGCCGTCAAGCCACCCCGAGCAGCCGGATCAACCCAAGGCTGATGGCGCCCAGCAGCAGGAGAGACAGCGTGACCGCGGCCGTGACCCGTGCGCCCGCGCCCGCCACCACACGCACGTCCACGCCCAAGCCCAGGCCTGCCATGGAGATGGTCGTGAGCATGGTCGTTAGCCACGCCAGGTAGGGCAGCAGCGCCGCCGGCAACAGGCCCAGGGAGCGGACCACTGCGACCAGCAGGAAGCCGACTATGAACCAGGGCACGAGTTGGTGGACTGGCACACGCGTCGAGCCGGGCCGCTTCCCGGCGATCCCACCCGGTGCGTCCGCCGCGGCCTCCTCCCGCAGGCGGCCCGCGAATAGCGACAGCATCAGCACCACCGGCCCGAGCATCAGCACCCGTACCAGCTTGACGACCGTGCCCACCTGATTGGCCAGCGCCCCGATGGGCAGGGTTGCGGCCAGGACCTGCGGCACCGCATAGACGGTCAGCCCGGCCAGCACGCCGTACTGCGTCAGCGACAACGCCAGCAGCGGAACCAGCAAGGGCAGCCCAAGGACGACCACGACGCCAAGCACCGCGGTGAACGCGATGGAGGACGCAACGTCGTCCCCGTCGGCTCCGATGACCGGGGCCACCGCGGCAATGGCGGAGTTGCCGCAGATGGAATTCCCACACGCAACCAGGATCGCCATCCGGCGCGGCAGCCCCAATGCCCGGCTGATCCCATAGCTGGACAGGATCGCCAGGACAACGATCACCGCGATCCCGGCCAGCATCTCAGGGCCGATCGCCAGCACCGTGCGGACGCTGACCGAGGCGCCGAGCAGCACGACCGCGATCTCCAGCAGCGTCTTCGCGCTGAACTTGATGCCAGGCGACCACAGCGCTCCCGGCGTCCACGCGGTGCGTATCGCAACGCCCAGGAGGATCGCGAGCACCAGCGCCTCCAGATAAGGCTCGCCGACAAGGCGCTGCTCGATCCCCTGGAAGAGCGTCGCAGCCAGCGTGACCGCCACACAAAGCAAGACGCCAGGAATGACGCGGGACGCATAGGTTCTCACAGGCAATGAACTGCTCTTCCCGAACGGGGCCGATAGGGCGAGGTGGAGAAGCCGCGCTTCTCAGGCCGGGGCAGGCGCGGGGCTACGACCCTTTGGTCGCGGCCAGGTAGGCGACGATGGCCGGAACGTCGGCTGCCGCGACCGGCGCCTTGTAAATCTTGATCATCTTGTTGACCTCGCCCTCCCACGCCGCCTTCGGCAGGTTGGGCTGGTTGAGAATCATGCCGGGCGAATGGCAAGCGGCGCAGTTGGCGCTCACCGTGTCCACGCCGGGGCCGGGCGGGAAGGCGCGGTCGCTGTCCGGCAGCTCGACGGAGGTGGACTTCAGCGTTAGTGGGGCCGCACCGGCGGGCGGGTCGGCAGCGCGGGCCGGGGCCAGCATGAAACCGGCGGCGGAGACGCCGGCTATGACCGCGAACGCCGCCTTGAGGGTCGGGAATGACATGGGATGCTCCTTTGGAGACTATCAAACGGCTTTCAGGGCGGTCGTCTCGATGGGGTTCCGCATGAAGCCGCTGGGGTTCCAGTTCGGCGCCGCCGGTTGCGCCAGCCCTTTGGCGTTCGTGCAGCGCACCATCACCGGAACGTTGCCTGCCGTGAGCATCATGCCGGCCTGCCATTGGCGGAAGCTATACTTGCCCTCGTCACGCCCCAGCGCGGCCGCGCGCCAGGTCGCGCCGCCGTCGAGGGACACGTCCACCGCCTGCACGCCGGCATCGCCGCCGAATGCCAATCCGCGCACCACCGTTTCGGCGCCGGCATGGACGGTGTCGCCGTCCCGCAGATTGGTGACGAAGGCGCGCGGGACCATCGCGTTGATCGGGACCATCTTCACCCCGGTCTCGCCAGGCTTCATGTTGGCGCCGGGCGTGTCGGGAATGGTGTAGGCCGTCTTCATCCAGAAGTTATCGTCCGGCCGGTCCAGCACCTCAATGCGGTTGATCATCTTGACCCAGTAGGTCGAGTACCAGCCCGGCACCACCAGGCGCAGCGGGAAACCGTTCAGGAGCGGCAACTGCTCGCCGTTCATCGCGAACGCCAGCATCACCTCGCCGTCCCGGGCATGGTCCACGGCGATGGACTTCAGGAACTTCGGCGCGGTGTCCACAACGGGGTCATCCAGGCCAGCGAAGCGCACCGCCTGCGCGCCCGGCTTCACGCCCGCACGGTCCAGCACGTCGCGCAGCCGGACCCCCGTCCAGCGCGCGTTGCCCATCGCGCCGTTGCCCCACTGTCCGCCCGCGACGCGGGGCTGGAAGTACCCCCGGGAGTTGCCGGAACACTGGTTCACGGCGGCAAGCTCCACTCGCTCCATCGCCAGCAGGTCCTGCAAGGTCAATGAAACCGGATTGTTCACGTGCCCGTCCACCGCAAGCCGGTAGGCGCCGGCATCCACCGCGGTCGGGATGACGGACCAGTGCCAGCGGACGAAGAACTGGTCGTTCGGCGTGAAGACCCCGCGGTCGAACACCTCGAACGGCGTTTCCAGTAGAGGCGGACGGGTCCGTTGCAGGATCATGGCGCCCTTGTCCGGGAAAGCCGTCGTGATGTCGCGCACGCTGGGTCCGCCGGGCAGGCCGAGGTCGGCGGTCGCAGCCGCCGCGCGCCCGGCAAGCAGGGCCAGCCCGGTCTGGGCCAGCAGCGCGCGGCGGGTCGTGGCCCATGCAGGCGTGTGTTTCATGAGTATCTCCATTCAGCGTTCATCGGCGCAGGCAACGGCAGCAACCGGCGCGGCCTGTCCGTCATTGCGCCTTCACCTCGACTGTCGGGTCTATCCGCAGGGACAGGCCGACGCCGATCAGCAGCAGGACCACCGAGGTCACGAACGGCACCTGCCAACTGCCGGTCATTTGCAGCAGGGCGCCGAACACGACCGGCGACAGCACCCCGGCGACCCCGAACCCGGTGTTCATCAGCCCACCCGCGATGCCGGCATAGGACGGCGCGATGTCCATTGGCAGCGCCCACAGCACGGCGTTGGTCAGCTCCAGGAAGAAAAAGGCCAGGCTGAGGCAGACCGACACGATGATGAGGTCGTGGACGAACAGGCAGGGCAGCAGCAGGAGCAGGGACCCCAGCAGCCCTACGACGAGGTTGAACCGGCGCGCAGTCCGGAGGTTGCCGGTGCGCTTCAGGATGGCGTCCGAGAGCACGCCGCCCACCGTGTCGCCGACGACGCCCGCGAACAGGATGGCGGAGGAGAACCAGACGAACTTCCCCAGCGAAAGGTGCCACTCGTTCGCCAGGAACGACGGCAGCCAGGTGAGGTAAACCCACAAGGTCCAGCCGTAGCAGAAGTCCACCAGCGTCACGGGCAGGATGCGCCGGATGAGCTGCGCCCAGGGGATGACTCGGCCGGCCGTAACGGCGGCCGGTGGCAGCTCGGCCAGCTCGCTCGGCAACATGCCAGGATGGGCATGAGGGTTGTTGCGGAAGGAGTACACCCACCACAGCACCCACACGAAGCTGACCGCGCCGAGCACGTAGAACGGCATCCGCCAGCCGTGGCTGACGATCATGTAGCCGACGAGCGGCGGCGCGATGGCATTGCCCAGGCGGGCAAAGGAGTGGGTGATCCCCTGCGCGAAGCCGCGCTTATGCGGCGGCAGCCAGATCGCCATCGCCTTGGTCGCCGTTGGGAAGGTCGCGCCCTCTCCCAGCCCGAGCAGCAGCCGCGCGATGAACAGCGTCACAACGCCGACCGACAAGCCGGTCATCACCGTCGCCACCGCCCACAGCAGGCCCGCGGAGAACAGGACCCAGCGCGGCCCGTAGCGGTCCCCTAGCCAGCCACCGAGCGGCTGCAGGAATCCGTAGGGGATGGCGAAGGCGGAGAACACCAGGCCCAGTTCGACCGGCGACAGGCCCAGCTCCTTCTGCACGAACGGCGCCGCCGTCGCGAGGTTCACCCGGTCTATGTAGGTGATCATGTACATGGCGCAGAGGGTGCCGAGCATGACCCCCTGCGGCGACATAATGCGTGCCGCAATGCCCCGCCGGGTCGCCGGATACCCGGACGCAGCCGTGATTTCGCTCATGGTTTCCCTCCCTGCCAGCCGTTTTCGGCCTTTTTGACATTGGTCAGTCGGCTCTAACGCGGCGGCGGATGGACGCCGGCCCGGGCCAGCGCGGCTCCCAGCTCGTTGGGCGTGTCCACCACCTCGACGCCGGCCGCCTCCAGGGCGAGGCGCTTGGACGGGTAGCTGCCACGGTCGCCGAGCACGATGGCGCCGGCGTGCCCCATCCGCTTGCCCGGCGGCGCCGCAGCCCCGGCGATGAAAGACACGACGGGCTTCGTCATGCCCTTCGCATACTCGGCCGCGTCCTCCTCCATGGCGCCGCCGATCTCGCCGATCAGCACCACGGCCGCCGTCCCTGGGTCCTCGTCCAGCGCCTGCAGGGCGTCACGGGTCGTGGTGCCAATCATCGGGTCCCCGCCGATGCCGACGAACGCAGACTGGCCGTAGCCGGACCGCACCAGGTTCAGGCAGACCAGGGTGCCGAGGCTGCCGCTGCGGGACAGCACGCCGACCTTGCCGGGTCGGAAAACGTTGCTGTTGAAGCCTGGCATGATGCCCACGAACGCCTCGCCGGGAGTTACTAGGCCGGCGGTGTTCGGCCCAACGATCCGCGTTCCGCAGCGCTTGGCGGCGTCGTGCAGGCGCATCACGTCGGACGCCGGGATGTGCTCGGTCAGCACGACTACCACCTTGGCCCCGGCCTCGCACGCCCCGGTGACGGCGGCCAGCGCCCCGGCCGGCGGCACGAACAGCACGGCGTAGTCGAAGCCGGTCTCCCGCGCCGCCTCCGCGGCGGTAGCATAGACCGGCACGCCGCAATGCTCCGTGCCGCCCTTCGCCGGACTAACGCCGGCGACGATGCGGGTGCCGCACTCCTGCATCCGCTCGGTCCAGAACGTGCCTTGCCGTCCCGTCATGCCCTGCACCAGGACGCGGTCGCCTGCCCGGACGATCATCCCGCCGCCTCCACCGCGGCCCGGACCGCGTCTTCCATAATGTCGTAGGGTCGCAGGCCCAGCCGTTGCTGCACGAGCGCCACGGCCTCGTCCTCACCGGTGCCGTGGATCGAGAAGAATACCGGGATGTCCGGCTTCAGCGACTCCCACGCCCGCACCACGCCCTCGGCCATCACGTCCGTGCGGGCGTAGGCGCCGCAGAAATTCACGATCAGGCTGCGGACGCCGGGGTTGGCCAGCACGAGCGCCAGCGCCGGCTCAGCCTTTGTGTAGGCGTCGCCGCCGATCTCCAGGAAGTTTGCCGGGCGCCCACCCTGGCTGTGGATCACGTCCATGGTCGTCATGGTCAGGCCCGCGCCGTTGGCGAGCACGCCGACGTTGCCGTCGAGCTGGATGAACTTCAGGCCGAGCGCACGGCCCCGCTGCTCCAGCTCGGTAGCGGGGTCCTCGCTGCCGCACCGGGCCAACTCGAGCTGGCGGTACAGCGCGGCATCGTCCACCACGAGCTTGCAATCGAGCGCCATTACACCGCCGTCCGCCAGCAGGACCAGCGGGTTGATTTCAAGCAGCTCCGCGTCAGTCTCGATGAAGGCAAGATACATCGTGGCCAGGATGCCGGCGATGGGCGCCGCTGCATCGCCCAGCCCGAGGCCGTCCAGCATGGCGTTCGCCTCCGCCTTGCCGAAGCCGGCAGACAGCGCCACCACACAACGGCGTATGGAGTCCGGCCGTTTCGCGGCGATCTCCTCGATGTCCATGCCGCCCTCGGTCGAGAACAGCACGAGCGGCGAGCGGCTCGCCGCGTCCTGCAGCACCGCGGCGTAGAACTCGCGCGCGATGGCCGCGCGCTGCTCCACCAGCACGGTGGACACGCGGTGCCCGCCGATGCTCATGTCCAGGATGGCTTGGGCCGCCACCGTGGCCTGCTCCGGCGTGTCCGCCATCTTGATGCCGCCCGACTTGCCCCGCTTGCCGGTCGGCACCTGCGCCTTCACTGCCACCGGACCCAGCCGGGCCGCCGCCGCCGCGGCCTCCTCCGGCGTTTTGCAGGCGCAGCCTGCCGGGATAGGGATGCCGCGGGGCGCCAGGGCAAGCTCCTTCGCGATGTGCTCCAGGATGTTCACCGCGCCGTCCCTACTTGCCGTGACGCGCCCAGTAGGCGCCGAACAGCTCCTCCTCCTCCGGCTTGTCCGTCGGGATCGTCGTCACGAGGTGGGTGATGTTGAGGAAGTGGCGGTAGCTGAGGTTCTCCGAGATGCTGTTGCCGCCCCAGGTGCCGCAGCCCATGCTGAGCGTGAATTCCAACCCGTTGTCGAAGCTACCGCCGTTGCCGAAGGTGTGGGCCTGGTTCACCAGCACGCGCACTACATCTACTTCATCGGCGATCAGCCGCGGCCGGTCCAGGTCCGTTGTGTGGATGCCGCAGGAATGCCCGGCACCCTGGTAGGCCAGGATCTCTGATACGCGCCGCACGGCCGCCGCGAAGTCTGCCGCACGATATACCGTGAGCACCAAGGACAGCTTCTCTCCCGAGAAGGGGTAGGCCGGGCCGACCTCATTCTCCTCGACCATGAAGAACCGTGCGTCCGGCGCCGCGATGCCGAACGCCTCGGCAAGCACAGCGGCGTCTTTGGCGATCAGGTGGCGCGACAGCTTGCCGTCCACCCAAAGCTTGCCCTGGATGGTGGATTTCTGCGACGCGTCGGCCATCACACCGCCGACGCGGGCGAACTCGGCCATCATGCGGTCGTACACCGCGTCCACGACGACCACGGCGTTCTCAGACGAGCAGGATGTCGCGTTGTCGAATACCTTGGAGGCGCAGATTAGCTCCGCCGCGCGGGCCAGGTCGGCCGTTTCGTCCACGATGACGGGGACGTTGCCGGCGCCGACCCCAAGAGCGGGCGTGCCGCTGCTGTAGGCCCGCCGGACGTTGTCCTGCGATCCCGTGACGGCGACCAGGTCCACCTGCTCCATCAGCGCCTGGGTCATCGCCTTGTTCACGCCTGCCGGCAGCACTTGCACCAGGTCCTCTGGCAAGCCGATCCGCCCCAGCTCCGCCCGCATGTAGCCAACGGTGCGGGCCGTGGTGCTCCAGCCTGCTGGGGACGGGGCGATGATGATGGCGTTGCGGCCCTTGATGGCCATCATGCTCTTGTTGACCGGTGTCGCGCCGGGGTTGGTCGAGGGGGTGACAGCGCCCACGATGCCTACGGGCTTGGCGATCTTCACCAGGCCGCGTGCCGGGTCGTCCTCGATGACGCCGACCGACTTTGCGCGCAGTAGGTCACGTAGGGTTCCGAAGGTCTTGCGCTGCTTTTTGATGACCTTGTCAGCGACGTTGCCAAGCCCGGTGTCCGCGACGGCCAGCTCGGCCAACTCCCGCGCGTGCGCAGGCTGGTACAAGGACCAGGCCAGCCCGGTCACGGCTTCGTCTACCCGCTCCTGGGTGGCATGGGCGAAGGCGCGCTGCGCTACCCGGGCACACCGCACGAGCTGGGCAACTATGGCGCCCTCATCGGCAACGTCCGCACGGTCAAGCTTGGTGACGATGTTCATGGCCTGGTTCCTCCCTCAAATTTTGCGTTCCGCTTTGTTGTCCGGGCTGTCATTCAGTGCGGCGCCGAGTACAGGCTGGCGAGCGCGGCCGAGACCAGCCTGGCGTCAGGCGGGTCGGAGCGCGAGTTGAGCATGATCGGAACCTTGGCGCCGAGGACGACCCCGGCGGCGACCGCGCCCTGGAAGAACACCATCGCCTTGAACAGGGCATTGCCGGTTTCGATGTTCGGAACCACCAGAATGTCGGCCTGCCCGGCGACGTTGCCGCCGATACCCTTCAACCGCGCAGCGTCGGCCGAGACCGCGTTGTCCAGTGCCAACGGCCCGTCCAATTCGGCCTGGCCGCGCAGCACCGACCGCAACTCGTCCACGACTTGCCCGGCACGCTCGGAGGACGGCATGCTCGCCGTGACCTCCTCCGTCCCGGAGATCATGGCGATCCGGGGACACGCCAAACCCAACAGCCGCGCCAGGTCCGCCGCGTTAAGCACGATGTCGCACAGCGTGCGGTGGTCCGGTGCCACGTTTACCGCCGCGTCTGTGATCAGCAGCGGCTTGAAGCGGGCATCGAGGGTCATGTGGAAGACGTGCGTCAGCCGGCGACCCGTGCGCAGGCCGTGCGCCTTGTCCAGTACCGCGCGCAGCAGCACGTCGGTGTGCAGGTGGCCCTTCATCAGCGCCGCCGCCTCGCCCGCGCGCACCAGCGACACCGACGCCGCGGCTGCGTCGTCGTCGGTGTCAGCGTGGACGACCTGGAGACCCGAGATGTCCCAACCCATGGCAATGGCTAGGCCGTGAACGGTGGCCGGGCACCCGACAAGAATCGGTGTGATCAGGCCGGCATTATGGGCACGACGCGCACCTTCCAGCGCCGCGGCCCCGCCCGCGCCGACCAGGGCGGTAGGGACCGGATGGGGACGCCGGGCCGCCAGCACGATCCCCGTTGCATCCAGCATCATCGCGGCACCGCCAGCCCGCCCGCTCAGGCTGCCGTGCGGGATAATTGAGGCGCTGGCTGACGCTTCGGCAGGAACCATGCACCATCGCGGGCGGCATCCGTTTTTAGGGACGCTTTGCCGGATATCACCTGGGTCATCGCGGTTTCTCCGTCTGTAGTAGCGGGCGTCTGTGGTGATAGGCGGGCCGGCTTGGGCCGCTAACCAAACTCGAAGCTTGCACTCAACTGCTCCGCTGCCGCGATCAGCTTGTCGCGCAGTCCCAACGCCTGCTCCTTGGACATGCGGGCGGAGGGCGCTTGGACCGCGATGCCGGCGCGTATTTGCCCGGCGCTGTTGAAGATTGGAGCTGCGACGCACACGACGCCCAGGATGTACTCCTCGGCATCAATTGAAAGGCCGCGTTCACGTATCGCCGCAAGTTCCGTTTGCAGGGCTGCCCAAACGGTCAGCGTTGCGGCCGTCATCGGACGCAGGTCCAGACCCGTCAGCAGCTCACGCCGCTGCCGGGCGGGGAGGAAGGCCAGGAACAGCTTGCCGATCGCGGTGCAGTGCAGCGGCACGCGGGACCCGATGCCGAACTGTAGGCGGAGTGGCCAGTGCTTCGCCTCCACCCGGTCCAGGTAAACGATCTCGCTCGCATCGAGCGTGCCGATGTTGCACGTTTCACCGACGCTCCGGACAAGGCCGTCCAGGATCATGCGGCGCGGCGCGTACTGCACGGATGCGCGCAGGATGTCGAAGGCGAGATCAGTCAGGCGCGGCCCGACCGTGATCCGCTTGGAGCCGAACTGACGGCGCACGAGGCCCTGCTGCTCGAACCCCTCTAGCATGCGGTAAGCGGTCGGCTTAGGGATGCCCAGCCTCTCCGCGATTTCTCCCGATGCGAGCGGAACGCCGCTCCGCACGATGATTTCCAGCATGGCGAAGGAGCGCTGGAACACGCCTGCGGCCTGTTCCGGCGCGTCGAACTTTCCAGCCTCGGACTGCCAGGGGGCCTGGCCTTCAGCAACCGCCGGATCAGCCTTACGTGGAACGGTCGCTTTCGTGCCCATGGGTTTATCTAACGGCCCGCATCCGAACCGTGTCAACCGCATTTCTCAATGCGTCATACTAAAACGTTTATCCCATGAAAATCACTGTGCAGCATGGGCCGGCAGCGCGTCGTGAGCCAGGATTGCGGCCAAGCCGCCCGCACCGGCTCGGAGAGCCGGCAGAAATCCTTGTAGCCCATCCGGCCCGTGCCGCGCGCCAGGCGCGTGCATACCCAGGGCACCGAGGAAGACGCCTGCGCCGGACCGAACCGGAACAGCCACCGCAATCATCCCCTGAATGAATTCCTCATTGTCGCTGGCGAACCCCTCCACTGCGGCCTGTTGCAGGTCACGGCACAGCTCATGCCGCTCGTTGATCGTGTTCGCCGTGCGGCGCGGCATCGGCAGGTGCTCAAGCAGCAGCTCACGTTCACGCGGCGGCAGGTTGGCGAGGTAAAGCTTGCCGCCTGCTGTGCAGTGCAGCGGCACCTCGGAGCCGGCCTGCAACCGGACGGACAGCGGCCAGTTCGCCTCGACACGGTCAAAGTAGGTCGGCGTCGCGCGGGGGAACATGATGAGGTTGCAGGTCTCTCCTACCTGATCCACCACTCCTCGCAGTACGGGGTGCCAGATCGGCTGCAGGCTCGACATGCTGCCGATGCGGAGCACAGCGCGCGCCAGCCGCGAGCCGAAGATCACCCGGCCGCTGCGCGGATGCCGCGCCAGGACGCCGCTGCGCTCCAGTCCCGCAACGATCCGGTGCGCCTGCGGGCGCGACACGCCCAGTGCTTCGCCAATTTCGACCACGGTCAGCGAGCGCCGGGCGGAGGCCAGCGCCTCGATCAGATCCAGCATGCGGTTAAGCGGGGGCCGCTCTGGGGTCGTCTGTTCAGTAGCGGGTTGTCTCATAGAATGCATCATCATGCCCTCACAGGCTGATAATCGTCATACGCAACCGTTGCGGCAAGCAGCTTTGTACCGCTACGCTTTAATCACCCTGCATGATGCGCAGCCGGGCGAGACCGCAACGAACAGACATGCCACGGCGCAAAGCCGGGCTTTAAAAGGAGGGACAGCCATGCAAGCACCTGCGGCGGGCGTAGCGGCCGGAGGCGGCCATTCAATCAATAGGATCGCCTTCGCAAGCGCGATCGGCGCGACCATCGAGTGGTACGACTTCTTTCTCTACGGCGTGGTCGCGGCGCTGGTGTTCAACAAGCTTTTCTTCCCGTCCTACGAACCGCTCGTCGGCACCTTGCTGTCCTACACGACATTCGCGGTCGGCTTTGTCGCCCGGCCCATCGGCGGCATCATCTTCGGCCACTTCGGCGACCGGGTTGGGCGCAAGACCATCCTGGTGCTGACGCTACTCATCATGGGCGTGGCCACCACGGCGATTGGGCTGCTGCCGTCCTACGAAACCATCGGGATCGCCGCACCGATCATCCTGCTGCTGCTGCGGGTAATGCAGGGCATTGGTATCGGCGGTGAATGGGGGGGTGCCGTGCTCATGTCGGTCGAGCACGCGCCCGCCGGGCGCAAAGGGTTCTACGGCAGCTACCCGCAGATCGGCGTGCCAGCCGGGCTGATGCTGGCGTCCGGCGTCGTCGCCCTACTGTCCCTGCTCGACAACGACGCCTTCCTGCTGTGGGGCTGGCGCGCAGCGTTCCTGCTGAGCGCCGTGCTGGTCGCGGTGGGCCTGGTGATCCGGCTCAAGCTGTTGGAAACTCCCGATTTTGAAGCAATGAAGAAGGGCGGCGCGTCCCGTGCGCCGTTCCTGGAAGCCCTGCGCTCCCACCCCAAAAGTCTGCTGCTCGGCTGCGGGGCGCGCTATGTCGAGGGCGCGTGCTTCAACGTGTGGGGGGTGTTCATCATCTCCTATGCGACGACGCAGCTCCATCTCACGCGCGGCATGGCGTTGGGAGGCGTGATCCTCGCTTCCGGTCTCATGATCCCGTTTGTCCTGATCTTCGGCGCGCTGTCGGACCGGATCGGTAAGCACAGGCTGTACTGCATCGGCGCTGCCGCCATCGGCGTGCTCGCCTTTCCATCGTTCTGGTTAATGGACTATGGTGGCGCCGAACATCCGATGCTGGTCTGGCTGGCGATCATCCTGCCGCTCACCTTCGCTTACCCGGCGGTCTATGGCCCGCAGGCCGCGCTGTTCTCCAGCCTGTTCCCGCCGCGGGTGCGCTACACCGGCATCTCGTTTTGTTACCAGTTCTCGGGCGTGTTCGCGAGCGGGCTGACGCCCCTGATCGCGACCTACCTGCTGAGCTACGGCGGCGGCAAGCCCTGGTATATCTGCGGCTACGTCGTACTGACGGCAATCGTCAGCTTCGTCTCGGTGCTGGCAATGCCACCGCCCCAGTTGGACGCGCCGGCCTTCGCCGCGGCCAGGACGGTCACGCCATGACCGGCAGCGTGGACGGCGCGGAGTTCGACTACGTCATCATCGGCGCGGGATCGGCGGGGTGCGTACTCGCAAACCGCTTGTCTGCCGACCCGTCCCACCGGGTGCTGCTGATCGAGGCCGGGCCGCCGGACAGCTACATCTGGATTCATATTCCCGTCGGCTACTTCAAGACCATGCACAACCCCCGCACCGACTGGTGCATGAAGACCGAACCTGACCCGGGCTTGAACGGGCGGCAGCTCCAGTGGCCGCGCGGGCGGGTGCTGGGCGGGTCTAGCTCGATCAACGGCCTGCTCTACATCCGCGGCCAGCCGGAGGATTACGACCAGTGGCGCCAGCTCGGCTGCACCGGCTGGTCCTATGACGACGTGCTCCCGTTCTTCCGCCGGTCCGAGGACCAGGAGCGGGGAGAGAGCGAATTCCACGGCGCCGGCGGCCCGCTGGCCGTTTCCGACATGCGGGTTCAGCGCGACGTCTGCGACGCCTACATCGACGCCGCCGAGGAGATCGGCATCCCGCGCAACGACGACTTCAACGGCGCCACGCAGGAGGGGGCGGGATATTTTCAACTCACCGCGCGCAACGGACGACGGTGCAGCGCCGCTGTCGGCTACCTAAACCCAGCAAAGCGGCGCCCGAACCTGCGGGTCGTCACCGGGGCGCTGGTGCATCGCATCATTGTCCAGGATGGCCGCGCAACTGGTGTGGAGCTGTCGGCTGACGGGGTCACGCAGCGGGTGCGGGCCGCCGCCGAGGTGCTGCTGAGCGCAGGTGCCCTCAACTCGCCGCACCTGCTGGAGCTTTCGGGCATCGGACGCGGCGAGGTGCTGCGGGACATCGGGGTGCCTGTCGTGCAAGAGTTGCCCGGCGTTGGGGAGAACCTGCAAGACCACTTACAAGCGCGCTCGGTTTACAAGTGCAACCGTCCAACCCTGAACGACGAGGTGAACCATCCCGTCCGCAAGGTGATGATCGGCCTCGACTACATGCTCCGGCGGCGCGGGCCGATGTCCATGGGCGCCAGCCAGGTCTGCATCTTTGCCCGCACCCACCCGTCCAAAGCGACGCCGGACGTGCAGTTCCACATCCAGCCGCTGAGCGCCGACAAGCCCGGCGACGGGTTGCACCGGTACTCCGCCTTCACCGCTTCGGTTTGCCAGTTGCGTCCGGAGAGCCGCGGACGCCTGGTGCCCCGCTCAGCCGACCCTCGGGAGATCGTGGCGATCCACCCCAACTACCTGGCGACGCTGACGGACCAGCAGACCATCGTGGACGGCATGAAGCTTGCCCGCCGCCTGGCCGCGACCCGCGCGCTCAGCTCGTTCATCACGGAAGAGCTAGTGCCTGGTCCCCTGGTGCAGACTGACGAAGAGATGCTGGAGAACGCCCGCAACACCGCGACGACGATCTACCACCCGGTCGGCACGTGCAGGATGGGAACAGACACGAGGGCGGTGGTGGACGCGCGGCTGCGCGTCCAGGGTGTCCGGGGCTTGCGCGTCGTGGACGCCTCGATCATGCCGACGCTCGTATCCGGCAACACCAACGCCCCGGCGATCATGATCGGCGAGAAGGCCGCGTCCATGATCCTGGAGGACGCCCGCGCCATGGCCATGGCGCATTGACCGGGCTGGAGGGCAGGCCGGTGTAGGACGGCACCCGAGGTTTCCATGCCAGGCGCATGGTCACGATGAACCCACAGGTGCCGCGAGGGTGCGTTCACATACTTCGGGCGCATCGTCGAACCCGTACGCACCCCGGTGCCCACCCGCACGGGCCTAGTGCTGGATAGAAGCGCTGCCGCTGCACGCCGTGGCGCCTGGCCCCGGGGTGGCCTGCATTCGCGCCGAAAGATTAAAGAATCTCCGGTTTTCGGCATGGGATATGGACTGTAGGAGGCTTGCTGCGGCATTTGGGGAAAACCTGTGTGCCCCAGGCCAATCCTACGCTACTTTACCGAACGGATTGCTGCCCGTTCGATTACGGAGTCCCGCGCCCTTGCCCACCGGTGACTACGACATCGCGTGGTTGCACATGTTCCGGAACGTCAGCCGCTCCGGCGTCGCGTTGCAGGCGCAGATACGGCAGCTTTTGGTCGCCGCCATCGAGAACGGCCATCTCTCGCCCGGCCACCGCCTGCCGTCGTCGCGCCGGCTGGCCGGGATGCTCGGAATTGCCCGCAACACCGCGACGTCGGCCTACGAGGAGCTGGTGCAAGAGGGCTACCTGACCTCGCACGAGCGGAGCGGGGTATTCGTGGCCCCCCTCACGGCTGCGCTGCGGGGCGCCGCCGCGGCATCGCCTGCGGCGGAGCCGCGGGATTGGGCGCCGCACTTTGCCATGCAGCCGTCGCGGTTGCTGCACATTCATAAGCCCAGGGATTGGCAGCGCTACCCCTATCCCTTCCTGTTCGGGCAGTTCGACCCTGGCCTGTTCCCGATTCAGCCGTGGCGCGAGAGCGTTGGCACCGCATCCAGCGTTTCCAGCGTCCACGACTGGGCCGGGGACCTGATTGATGAGGACGACCCGGAGCTGGTCGCGCAGCTCCGCGCGCGGGTGCTGCCCCGCCGCGCCATCTGGGCGGCGCCGGACGAGGTCATGATCACCATCGGCGCGCAGCAGGGGCTTTACCTTGCCATCCGGCTGCTGGCCGGCGACGGTACGCCGGTCGCGATGGAGGAACCAGGCTATCCCGACGCCCGGCACATGGTACGGCTGGCCGGTGGACGCCTGCATCTGCTGTGCGTGGACGGGGAGGGCGCCGTGCCCGATGCCGGGCTGGCGGGGTGCCGGGTGGCCATCCTGACGCCGGGACACCAGTGCCCGACGACGTCCACGATGTCCGCTGGGCGGCGCCGGGCGGTGCTGGCGGCGGTCCGGGCGCACGACATCGCTGTCATCGAGGACGACTACGATGCCGACCTGTTCCAAGAGGGGGCGGCAATCCCGCCGCTGAAGAGCACGGATGCGGAGGGGCGGGTGATCTACATCGGCAGCCTGTCCAAGGTGCTCGCACCGGGGTTGCGCCTCGGCTACGTCGTTGCCGCGGCGCCGGTTATCCGAGAGATGCGCGTGCTGCGGCGGATTATGCTTCGGCACCCGCCGAGCAACAACCAGCGTGCGATGGCGATGTTCATCTCGCTCGGGCACTACCGTGCCCATCTCCGCCGGGTCGCGCAGGTGCTGGCAGAGCGGGCGGCAGCCATGGATCGCCTATTGCCGCTGCACCTTCCGACCTGCCGCTGGCAACGGGGGCCTGGAGCGGCAAGCTACTGGATCAGCGGCCCGCCAGGGCTGGATGCGCGTGCGATGGTGGCGGCGGCGGCGGCCAAAGGCGTGCTCGTGGAGCCGGGGGACGTCTTCTTCCACAAGACGGAGCGGGGCCGTGGGAGCTTCCGACTAGGCTTCTCCTCGATCCGGACCGACCGGATCGAGGAAGGGTTGGCGCGGCTGGGGCGGCTGATTTAGCGCAGGCAGCAGCACATGACGCATAGATGGCGCAAGGTGCCAGCGCCGCCCCGCACTGCCGCCCTCGTTTCCTTTGCCGGTTGGCCTCAGACCTTGCCCTTCCAGGGGACCAGCCTGCGTTCTAGCCAGCGCATCCCGACCTCGAACAGCACCGCAAATAGGCCGATCACCAGGATGCCCATGATGACCACGTCGGTGCGCAGGAAGTTCGAAGCGTTCAGTACCATCTGGCCCAACCCGGCATTCGCCGCCACCATCTCGGCCGCGACCAGCGTGGTCCAGCCGACGCCCATGCCGATGCGCAGGCCCACCAGGATTTCCGGCGTCGCGGCGGGCAGCACGACATGCCGCAGCACCTGCCAGCGCGTCGCACCCATCGAGAGGGCGGCGTTGACTTGGTCGCGGGAGGCAGACAGCACGCCCGACCGGGTGGCCAGGGCGACCGGGGCGAAGCAGGCCAGGAAGATCAGCATGATCTTCGAAGTTTCGCCGATGCCGAACCAGATGACCATCAGCGGCAGGTACGCGAGCGGCGGCAGCGGACGGTAGAACTCGATGACCGGGTCCAGCATGGCCCGCGCCCGGCGGCTGACCCCCATAGCCAGCCCGGCCGGGATTCCGGCGACTGCCGCAAGGATGAAGGCGCTGAGCACCCGCATCAGGCTCGCCCCGGCTTGGACCAGAAGCGTGTTGCCATCGAACGCACCGTCCCACGCCTGCTGCAGCGCGACAAGGATGGCGTGCGGACCCGGCAGGAACAGCGGCGCGATCCATCCCGCCTCGGTCACAACCGTCCACAGCAATAATAGCCCGGCGACGGTCGCAATGCTCAGCAGCGGCAAATTGGCAGAGGCGGGGCGCCGCGTCCGCCGGGGTGCGGCGGGAATGGGCAGCGGCGGCGCGGGGTGGGCGGTAGTTCCGTCCATGTTACGCGGCTTCCGGCACAAGGGCGGTGCGGTGGTGGACGGTGTCCAGCACGCGCTCCCGCATGGCGATGAACGCCGGGTCGGCGCGGACGGCGCGGGCGTCCTCCCCGGCCGCGAAACGCCGGGAGAACGGCAGCTCTATCGTCTCGACGATGCGGCCTGGGCGCGGGCTCATGATGACCAGGCGGGTAGCGAGGAAGATCGCTTCTTCCACGTCGTGGGTGATGAAGAAGGCGATCTTGCCGGTCCGGTGCCATATGCCCAAGATCAGTTCCTGCACCTGCCCGCGGGTGAACGCATCAAGGGCGCCCAAAGGCTCGTCCATCAGCAGCACCCGGGGGTCGCTGGCCAGGGCGCGGGCGATGCCCACGCGCTGCTGCATCCCGCCCGACAACTCGTAAATCTTCCGCTCCGCCACGTCGGCCAGGCCGACGAAGCCTAGCATCTCTAATCCGATGCGCGTCCGCTCCACCCGGGCGACGCCGCGCATCCGCAGGCCGAAGGTGACGTTCTCCATGACGTTCAGCCACGGCATAAGCGCGTGCTTCTGGAACACGACGCCCCGGTCGGCGCCGGGTCCCGTCACGGGCTTGCCGTCCAGAAAGATGGCGCCGCTGGTGGGCGCCAGGAACCCGGCGATGCAGGACAGCAGCGTCGTCTTGCCGCATCCCGACTCACCCAGCGCCACAACGAACTCCCCGGCAGCGATGGAAAGGTTTATTTGGGACAGCGCTGTGACGGCGCCCCCTCCCCATCCATAGCTTAGGCTGACATCGTGGAGTTCCAGCATCTCAGTTCCTCCTATTTCATGGCGTCGCGCACGTACTCCGCAGTGACGAACCGGTTGTAATCGGGCGCAACCTCCGGAACCCTGCCCTGCTCTTTCAAGAACTGCGCCGTGTACAGCAGCGCCTTGGCCGCGCCGCCGCTGAGCCACTCGGCCGAGACCTGCTGCGCCGGGGTAAGGAAGCGGTAGGCGGCCATGCCTGCCGGAACCTCGGCTGCTGCGGCGCCGGTCCACTTGGCAACGGCCTTCACCTCTGCCGAATCCGGCGTCCAGGCTGCCGGGTTACGGGTGTAGGAGGCGTCCGCAGCGGCGAGCAGCTTCACAAACTCGACCATGAACCCCTTGTTAGCGGCGGCCCAGGCACGGTCCACGACCAGGCCGTCGAAGGTCGGCCGACCCTCCCTAGCAATCGCCGCGGCCGACGTCAGCACCTTGCCGTTCTGCTTCACCCGCGTCAGGACAGGGTCCCAGATGAAGGTCGCGTCAATGTCGCCCCGTTCCCACGCGGCAGCGATCTCCGGCGGGCGCATGTTGACCACCTTGACTTCACCGGACGCCAGACCGGCCTGCTTCAGGGCGAACATGAGTTGGTAATGCGACGTGGAGACGAAGGGAGTGGCCACCGTTTTGCCCTTCAGTCCGGCTATGCTGGTCACGCCGCTGCCGTCCCGCACGACAAGCTGCTCGGCATCGGCGATATCGTCCAGGATCCAGAACAGCTCGATGTTCAGGCCCTGCGACGCGGCTGTCGCAATCGGGCTTGAGCCTGCCTCGCCCAGTGCGACGTTGCCGGACGCCATCGCGCGCACCACGTCGCCGCCGCCGCCGAACTTGCGCCAGTTGATCCTGTAGCCGGTCTTCTTCTCGATGCCGCCCTGCTCCATGAGCACCCGGAACGGCACCACCATGTCCTGGTATGCGAAGGTGACTTCCTTATCGGCGGCACGGGTGGGCGCCGCAACGCCCGTGGCGGCCAGGGCGGCTGCGCTGCCGAGCAGGGTCCGGCGCGACAGGGCGGGGAACAAGATCATGGCAGTCTCCTGGATGTGTCAGCACAATCCAACACGGGGCAGCATAAGCAGAGTGAGGGCCAGATACACACAACTTCAATGGGCAACTGGACCACCCGCGCAACATTGCCTATTAATTTGGCATCCGCTTTGTCTTGGTCGCCTTTTTCCTGGCTGGCTGCTGTCTGGCTGCCCGTTTTCAGCAGTCTGGCCCTACGCCGCTGCGGGTTCCTTGCGGCATCGTGCCAGTGAAACCTCGACCAGGGATGCCCGGAATGTCTATGACCGACGACACTGCCCGCCTTGTGACGCTCGACCGGCTGTTCGCGGCCTTCAACAAGCATGATGCCGCCGGCGTGATGGCGTGCTTCAGCTCCGACGCCACGTTCTTGACCGCCGCCGGCCCGGAGGCCTGGGGACGGCGGTTGGAGGGGATGGAGGCGATCCAGGCGGCGTTCACCGCGGTGTGGACGGCCATGCCGGACGTGCAGTGGACCGTGCGCCGCAGCCGGGTCTTCAATGGCGAGGGCATCACGGAGTGGCTGTTCACCGGCACCCAGGCGGATGGGACGCGGGTGGAAGCGGAGGGGCTGGACCTGTTCGGCTTCGCCGGCCCGCTGGTCGCCAGCAAGAGCGCGTTCCGCAAGGACCGTCCGGCGATGGCAGCAGCTCGATGAACGTCGCCCTGAACATCGGCCGGAGTCCGGACGTCCCGGCGCAGGCGTATGATCCGCAGTATGACCCCCTGGTGGACGCGACGCCGGGGCGCAACCGGGATTATGCGCCGACCTACTGGGTCGCCACGGCGGGCACGCCGCCCGAGGATGACGGCCCGGTTTGTGCGGACGTAGACGCGGACGTGGTGATCGTAGGATCGGGCTTCACCGGACTGACCTGCGCGCTGTTCCTCGCGCGGGAGTACGGGATCAAGGCCACGGTGCTGGAGGCGAACCGCGTCGCGTGGGGGTGCAGCACCCGCAACGGCGGTCAGGGCCAGAACGCATCGGGTCGGCTGACCCGGTCGCAGTGGATAGCGCGCTGGGGCCAGGACACGGCGCTGCGACTGCACGCCGAAATCCAGGAAGGGTTCGAGCTGTTCTCCTCCCTGATCGCCGAGTTCCCTTGCGACGCGCAGCCCGGCGGGCACTTGTACGTCGCCCACCGGCGGCACACACTGGAGCGTCTGACGGTGGAGTCCGAGGTCGCGAACCGGGTGTTCGGATACCCGACGCGCATCCTGGACCGCGCGGCGCTGGACCGTGATTGGCTGCAGGAGGAGGAGGCTGTCGGCGCGCTGCACGAGCCGTTGGGCACCGGAGTGCATCCGGCAAAGCTCGCCTTCGGCTACCTGCGCGCGGCAAGAGCTGCAGGCGCGCGCGTGCATACAGCAAGCCCGGTGCAAGAAATTACCCGGGATGCTGGCGGGTGGCGCATCCGAACCCCCGGCGGCACGGTGCGCGCCCGTGCGGTCGCGGTGGCCACGGGCGGCTACACCAGCCAGAGCCTGCATAGCAAGCTGCGGAGCCGAGTGATGCCGATCCTGTCGAATTCGCTGGTGACGCGGCCGCTGACGGACGCAGAAATCGCCGCAACCGGGTTCCAAACCCACCAGGTCATCACCGATACCCGGGTCCTGCGCCACTATTACCGCCTCTTGCCAGACAACCGACTGCAGATCGGCAGCCGCAGCGCGATCACGGGAGCGGACGCGGCGAATCCCCGCCATCAGGAGCGCCTGGTGGATAGCATGAACGCGAAGTTCCCGGCACTGCGCGGCATCTCCGTGGACTACTCATGGTGGGGCTGGGTTGATGTCAGCCACGACATGATGCCGCGGATCGTGCAGCCGGACCCGGCTGAGACGCTGTTCTACGCCGTGGGCTACGGCGGCAACGGCGTCAGCTACTCCGCCCAGGCCGGGCGGCGGCTGGCTGAGCTGGTGGCCGGCCAGCCTGCGCGCTATGCCATCCCGATCTTCAAGGGCGAATTGCCGGGCCATGCCTTCGCGCCATTTAGGCGACTTGGACAGCGCATGCTCTACCAACTCTACCAGCGTCGCGACGAGCGACCGGACCGATAGGCCGCGATCCCGCCCCGCGACGGCGTTACGGAACGGCGGATGGCTATCGCAATCCCAATTCGGCAAAGCCGGTTCAGAGAGGCTCCCTGAACCGGTACGCTGTCAGCTCTACGCGAAAGCACCAGCCTGGGGCCGCATGTCCTCACGCGAGATGCCGGCGACGACGACGGGCTTCTTCATGGCGTCCCGGCGAAACGGCTCGCCAAGCTCTTGGTTGAGGATCACCTCGATGAAAGTCGTAGTGCCTTTTGCCTGGTCCTCGCACGACTGCTTCAGGGCTTGTGTCAGCTCCGCCTGCGTCTTTGCTACGACGCCCTTGAACCCGCAAGCATCCGCGACCCGTGCGTAGCTCAGGTGCGGGTCAAGCTCGGTGCCGACGAAGTTATCGTCATACCAGAGAATCGAGTTCCGCTTCTCCGCCCCCCACTGGTAATTGCGGAAGATCACCATCGTAATGCCCGGCCATTCCTCGCGGCCAATCGAACTCATCTCGCTCATGGAGATGCCGAACGCGCCGTCCCCGGCGAAGCCGACGCAGGGCGTGTCGCGGTTGCCGATCTTGGCGCCGATGATAGACGGGAACCCATAGCCGCAGGGGCCGAACAAACCCGGCGCCAAATACTTCCGCTCCTGGTCGAACGACGGATAGGCATTGCCGATCGCGCAGTTGTTGCCAATGTCGCTGGAGATGATGGCGTCTTTCGGAAGGCCGGCCTGGATCGCGCGCCATGCCTGGCGGGGCGACATGCGGTCGTGGTCCCGCTTGCGAGCATCGGCGTTCCAGGTTGTGCCGGAGTCGTCGTCCTCGTGGTCCATGCTGGACAGGGCCTGAAGCCAGGCGGACTTGGTGCGGTGGATCAGCGCGGTGCGCTCGGCCCGGCCGTCGTCGCCCGCCGTGGCGGACATCTGCTTCAGCAAGTCGCGCGCGACCATAGACGCGTCGCCGCATATGCCCACCGCCACCGGCTTGGTAAGGCCGATGCGGTCGGCGTTGATGTCCACCTGGATGATCTTCGCGGCCTTGGGCCAGTAGTCGATGCCGTAGCCCGGCAAGGTCGAGAACGGGTTGAGCCGGGTGCCGAGCGCCAGGATCACGTCGGCCTTCGCGACCAGTTCCATCGCCGCCTTCGAGCCGTTGTAGCCCAGCGGCCCAACGGCAAGGCGATGGCTGCCGGGGAAGCTGTCATTGTGCTGGTAGTTGTTGCAGACCGGGGCGTCGAGCCGCTCCGCCAGCGCCACGCAGTCCGCGATGGCGTTGCCGATGACCACGCCAGCACCGGACAGGATGACCGGGAACTTGGCCTCAGACAAGAGCTTCGCCGCTTCGGTGATCGCGTGGGCACCGCCCGACGGACGCTCGAACTCGACCATTGCCGGCAGGACGACATCAATGACCTGTGTCCAATAATCGCGTGGAATGTTGATCTGCGCCGGGGCAGAAAGCCGTTTCGCTTTAAGAATGACACGGTTCAAGACCTCGGCGACGCGCGACGCATCGCGGACCTCTTCCTGGTAGCAGACCATATCGCGGAACAGCGCCATCTGCTCCACTTCTTGGAAGCCGCCCTGGCCGATGGTCCGATTGGCAGCCTGTGGGGTCACAAGCAGCATGGGCGTGTGATTCCAGTAGGCTGTCTTGATCGCGGTCACGAAACCGGTAACGCCCGGACCATTCTGGGCAATTGCCATTGCCACCTTGCCCGTCGTGCGCGTGTAGCCGTCGCACATCAGGCCACCGTTGGTTTCTTGGGCGACATCCCAGAACGTAATGCCCGCCTGCGGGAACAGGTCGGAGATCGGCATGAACGCCGATCCGATAATGCCGAAGGCATGCTCAATGCCATGCATCTGGAGAACTTTAACGAACGCTTCTTCAGTGGTCATCTTCATTGGTCATCTCCTCTCCTGGAACCCTCTGACCATACGGACCGGTCCGGGGCGGATGGCTATGTCAATGCCACGGTCGCCGGGAAGGTGCAAGCAAGTGTTGGATTTTAGGCGATTTTGTTCCATATAATGGAATTTCATATGGGCCCAAACCCGTTGGAAGACCGATGACTGACCACAAGCTCTTGTCCCTGCTGGAACTCGTCGCGGCCCGGGAGCATCCGGTGACGCTTGCCGACCTGGCGAGGGCGATTGATGCGCCGAGGCCAACGGTGCATCGCTGGCTGGCGTCACTGACCAGCGCGGGCTTGCTGCAACGGGCGCCTGACGGGCGGCGTTTCGAGCTGGCGCAAAGGGCGTCGGAGCTCGCGTTTTCTATCCTGGCGAACTTGCCGGGCGGCGCCTTGCGCCACGACATCCTGCAACGGGTGGCGCACGATGTCGGGGAGTCCTGCAACTTGACCGTCCTGCACGGCTTGCATGTCACTTACATTGACCGGGTCGAAGCAAAGTGGCCGCTGCGCATCTCCTTTCAGCGCGGCTCCCAGGTACCTGTGCATTGTTCGGCGAGCGGCAAGCTGTTCCTGGCGATGATGCCGCCCGCCAAGCGGGACGCGTTGCTGGACAGTTGTCAGTTGGACCGTTTTACTGAAAATACGCTGGAGGATCGTGATGCGCTGCTGCAGAACCTCAAAAACATCCGCAAGCAACGTTATGCGCTGGATGAAGAGGAATATTTAATTGGTCTTGTATGTCTGGCGGTTCCCATTCTTTCAAGAAACGGCGGATTGCGTTCTTGTGTGGCTGCATTGGCCATTCAGGCGCCGGTCGCCCGCTTAAGTACTGAGGGCATACTCGAAAAACTTCCAAGATTACAGGCAGCGGCTCAATCGCTTACCGCTACGTTGGATTGAGTCTGGCTCTGCCTGGCAATGACCGCAGCCGGCCTTATGAGGTTGGCGGCCTCGGTCGGACCGTGGAAGCTTGGGTGGTATGACGACGTCACCGAACTCCTACCGCGGCTTCCGTTTCCCGGCCGAGGTGATCGAGCATGCGGTCTGGCTGTATCACTGCTTCAGCCTGAGCCTGCGCGACGTCGAGACCATCCTGGCCGCCCGTGGCGTGGTGGTCAGCTACGAGAGTATCCGTGAGTAGGGCCTGCGCTTCGGCCGGCTGTTTGCCAACACCCTGAAGCGGCGCCGGCCTAAGCCGGGCGACAAATGGCACCTCGATGGGGTGTTCCTGCGCATCCAAGGTAAGACGCATTACCTCTGGCGTGCGGTGGATCAGCATGGAAACGTGCTCGACATCCTGGTCCAGAGCCGGCGCAGTGCCAAAGCGGCCAAGCGGTTCTTCCGCAAGCTGCTCAAGGGCCTGCAATATGTGCCCCCGTGTGATCGTGACCGACAAGCTGCGCAGCTACGCGGCCGCGAAGCGCGAGGTCCTGCCCAATGTCGGGCACCGGCAGAGCCGTTACCTGAATAACCGGGCCGAGGTCTCGCACCAACCCACGAGGCGGCGAGAACGGCAGATGCAGCGGTTCAAGTCAGCACGGCACGCGCAACGTTTCCTCTCCACCCACACCCGCATCCACAAGCACTTCCAACTCCGCCGCCACCGCCTGTCCGCCGCCGAACACCGAACTGCCCGCGAGGCGGCCTTCCATACCTGGCGCGAGGTGGTCGGCGTTGCCTCAGCCGCATGAAGACCTGGACAGACCTTGTGCTTGCGACACCAACTTCCCAGCCAACCTGATAACGCCCCGGATTGCCATCCCGCGTCACCTTTTGCTTGGTTCCGAGCCTCTCGCCGTCTCTTCTCGGCCAGAAGAACCGTTTCCACGAAGTTCGGCACGGACCGGTTCTCCTCCTCCGCTTGCTGCTTGACAAAGCTGAGTAGGTCCGGCCTGAGTCAGAGCGTGAACGCATCTCGCTCAATCTTTGTGTCCGTATTGGTCAAGATGTCCTCTTGCATATTAATCAGCGCAGATACCGGACCCAGGGGAAATGTGAATACTCAGTGTATTGCGGCGCTGATCAGCGTCGAGACCCACCGCTGACTTACATGCACGATAGACCGGGCACTCGCCCCAGCGCCAAAGCGGATCGTCAGCAACTGCTTGATCCGCCGCATGGATAGCCTCTGTGTCGGCATCCCGCCCCTCCATCGATTGCGATGGCGGCACTGGAAGCCAGGTCATCGATGACCCGAGAGACAATCCGTTCCCAAATGCCCCCTACCCAGCTTGGGTGAGCGGCATCGTCAGAACGGTGGGCGGCTTGAGATTGGAACGCTGGGCGCCATCACGTCAGAACGCCGGGCGGCATCAGATCGGAATAGGTGGGCGGCTTACGTTGAAATCCGCAGGTGGCGCGGCTTGCGCCTGCCTGCTGGCGGACAGCGTGCCGTTCTCGGCAGGCCGCAACCCGCGCGCCCGCTTGTCCATCGTGCCAGGGACCATTTGGGATAGGAGGGTGTTCATCCTGGTTGCGGTTCGCAAGCGCCAATCATAGGCTCGGTTCGGTGTTTGTCCCGTGAGCGGCAAGATGACGACCAGCACAGCCCCCAAACCTCCCAACCCACTCGGCGCCCGCTTCGTAGCCACCTGGCAACAGGACTGCAGCGGCTGGACCGTCGAGCGCGACGAACCCGGCACAGCGCCGGCCAGTGCCGAAGTTTACGTCGACATCCTGCCGACGCGCTCCCCCTCGACGGTGCTGGCCAGCTTCCTGGGGCAGTCCAGCCCCATGGCGGTGTTCGAGTTGGACTGCGACGGCGTGCGCAAGGCCGTGAGCCTGAAGCTCATGTCCGTGTCCAGCAACCCGGTCATGGTC
>JAABUK010002561.1_pt1 | contig 32416 bp, 18 predicted proteins | sample 5559141 | NCBI WGS metagenome assembly JAABUK01 (sample SAMN10711869, study PRJNA513367) | rock metagenome | isolation source: Antarctica rocks | place: Antarctica: Victoria Land, Pudding Butte nord | collected 2016-01-03 | reverse complement strand
CCGGCATCCGGTTCATGTAGACAATCTCACGCATGCAATCTGGGCCGAGGAGCGTGAAATGGTGCTAACTTCGGCCCTCAAACGCCAAAAACCTCGAAAAACCGTGCCATCATCGTGATGGACTACCAGTTCTGGAAGAACGTCGAAAAGATCCCCGGCGGCCAAAAGGCCGAGGACTGGTTCCTCAACCACGACGGCCGCATTGAATGGGGGTGGCTTGTAGGATTTACACAGGGTCATGTCGTGAATCAGGCCGATGGAACGTCGATCTCGGTTGTAAACATCCCATCTCGCTACAATGAGGCTGACGCGGCGCTCGCGTTCGTTGAGAACATCACAAAGACCTGGGTTGGAGGGTTTGCAGCAGAGTCCAAACTCGATGGCAACCTTACGCCCGACGATTGGCAGCAGTACTTCAAGGAACGCACGAAGGCGATGGGGCAGGTCGTCGCCGTGGGGGCTGAGCTGTATCTGAGCGCCATATCAATCGCCAACGAAGGGCTGGATTGGGTCATCACTTTTAAGGAGGTTGTGACAGCCCAGAGCCGAGGAGAAGCGGCAATTGCCGCAATCGGCTTCCTGCCGTTCATCAGTGGCGGGACCATCAAGGTCCTAAAGAACGCAACCGAAGTGGCATTCGAGTGCACCGCCAGGCAGGCAAGCAAGATTTCCAACTTCATCAAAGACTACTCGAATCTTTTCCCAAACGCTAAAGTTTTCACTTCCGTTGTCAGTCAAGCAGGAACTTCAATTGTCCAAAGATCCGACCTCGTCTTTTCGACAGAAAATATCACGCAAATGTCCAAGGGCTTTGCCCCTTACATGAAAGGTAGTAATGGAAAATATAATCGAGTCGCACTTCATCATGTTGAGAAGCAGCCTGAGGGGGTTGATGGGGTCCTTGCGGAATTGCTCGTTGGCGAAAACCATTCGGGCAACTTTCTTCATACGCAATATCCCGAGGGGGGAGTCGTCTACGGTGCGGCTTGGGCTCAATTCAAGGCCAAGTATTGGAACGATCGTCTGCAACAAGCTATCAACAACGGGGCCATCCCCGCCTCTATCCTCGATCCTATGAAAGCGGTCCTCACTGGACGAGGCTTCACCTTCCCGTAAAGGGATGTCGTTCGCCTTTTCGGGCCTGATTGCGTACGAATTCGCTGAATGCCATCGAACACTGGAGTGGCCATGAGCAATTTTGACAGAGAAGTTGCGTCCGAGATCCTTGGCTTGGCGCAAGGTTACAAGGAGTCCCCGATGTTTTTCGGACCCGTCTCCGAGGAGAGGATCGAGGCTGCCGAGCGGGAACTCGGGGTCAAATTTCCACGAAGTTATCGCAGCTTCTTGCGCAATTTCGGCGCCGCAAAGATGCTGGGGTATGACTTCGATGGTCTGCCCGATACTAGAAATTCCGACGAGGCGATGCCGCTTTACTTACATCTTGTCGATAACACGATAGACTACAGGCTTGCATGGAGAGATTGGCCCGAGCATTTCGTCTCCGTTACGGACGATGGCGGCGAATGTACTTATTGGATCGACACTTCGATTGTTTCGGAAGATGATGAATCGCCAATTATTGCGTGTTTTGCGGGACGAAGAATTCCCGTTGCAGTTGATTTTATTGAGTTCGTTCGACTATTGACCCAAGAGAGTAAACTTTACGAGATTCTCTCAGCTGACGACCGCGAAACCAATATAAGCTGAACTACCCGCTTGCGAGCGGAACATAGGAGAGTGGCCTGCTCCCCATTACCTGTTCAGGGATAATGGGAGTCAGGAGCGCGAGTGTTCATCTCCGCGAACTTGGCGTCTTGGCGGTTCAATTCCCCGATTCAAACCATCCTGAGCCAGCCGATATCGGGCCTCGCGACCGAAGATCTGACACCCCGGTTCGATGTCCCCCGCGCGGACCGGCGGCCCTCCGGTCGCGGGCGAATCGCCCCCGGCATCCCCGCTCGCCCGTTGCGGCCGACCTCCGGAGCGTTCTATCCTGTTTCCAACGAAGCACGACGGCCGATGCAAGGGGGACCGGGGCAGTCCCGGCCCATCAAGGCCGTCGGCTCCGAGGGACCCCCGCGCCATGATCGGGACATTCACGCTCGCCGCCTGCCTGCTGCTCGCCGCCGGCCCGCAAGCCGACGAAGGCCCGGCCAGGCCGCTCCTCCACCCCCTCTTCACCGACCATGCCGTCCTTCAGCGCGACGTGCCGATCCCGGTCTGGGGCTGGGCCGAGCCCGGCCAGCGGCTCAAGGTCGCCCTGGCCGGCCAGTCGGTCGAGACCACCGTTGACGCCTCGGGCAAGTGGCTCGCGAAGCTCGGCCCCTACCCGGCGGGCGGGCCGCACGTCCTGACCGTCACCGGGCCGAAGTCGGCCGAGGTCAAGGACCTCCTCGTCGGCGACGTCTGGCTCTGCTCGGGCCAGTCGAACATGGAGTGGGGACTCATGTCCGCCAGGGATGGCCAGGCCGAGGTCGCGGCGGCCGACCACCCGAAGATCCGCCTGTTCGCCGTGCCGAAGAAGATCGCGTTTGAGCCGACGACTACCGTCGACGCCGCCTGGGCGGTCTGCACGCCGGAGTCGGCCGCGAACTTCTCGGCCGTCGGCTACTTCTTCGGTCGCGAGCTGGCCCGCGAGCTGGACGTCCCGATCGGCCTGATCAATTCGAGCTGGGGAGGCACCGTGGCTGAGGCCTGGGCCAGCGCCGGGGCCCTGGCCGCGATGCCCGACTTCCAAAAGCCGCTGGAACAGGTCCGTCAGACGGCCGACGGCGCCGGCAAGCCGCCGGTCAAGCTGGCCGACGCGATGGCCGCCTGGTGGAAGAAGAACGACCCGGGCTCCGGCGAGCAGCCCGCCTGGTCCGACCCCAAGTTCGACGCCAACGCCTGGAAGACGATGAAGCTCCCCGGCCACTGGGAAGACCGTGAGCTGGGCGACTTCGACGGCATCGCCTGGTTCCGCAAGGAAGTGACCCTGACCGAAGCCTGGGACGGCAAGGCGGCGACCCTCGCCCTCGGCCCGATCGACGACCGCGACACCACCTATGTCAACGGCGAGGCGGTCGGCGGGATGAACTCGTACAACGCCGCGAGGTCGTACAAGGTCCCCGCCGGCTTGCTCAAGGCCGGCCGCAACGTCTTGGCCGTCCGGGTCCTCGACACGGGGGGCGAAGGCGGCTTCTCGGCGGCCGAAGGGCAGATGAAGCTCACCCCCGAGGGCTCCGAGAAGGCCGAGCCGATCGCCCTCGACGGCGACTGGCAGTACAAGGCGTCCACCGCGATGGGCGAGCTGTCGGCCCCGCCGCAGTCCGAGGGGGCGAACCCGAACATCGTCACCGTCCTGTACAACGGGATGATCGCGCCGCTCAAGCCGTTCCCGATCAAGGGGGCGATCTGGTATCAGGGCGAATCCAACGCCGGCCGGGCCGAGCAGTACCGGACGCTCCTGCCGACGATGATCCGCGACTGGCGGTCCGCCTTCGAGGTCGGCGACTTCCCGTTCTACATCGTCCAGCTCGCCAACTTCTTGGACACCAAGCCCGAGCCGGGCGACTCCGGCTGGGCCGAGCTGCGCGAGGCGCAGTATTTAACCACCAAGGCCCTGCCGAACGTCGGGCTCGCCCTGGCGATCGACATCGGCGACGCCAAGGACATCCACCCGACGAACAAGCAGGACGTCGGGCGGAGGCTCGCCCTGAACGCCTTGGCCGCCGCCGGCAAGGGCGTCGAGTTCTCCGGGCCGGTCTACAAGGACAAGGAGATCAAGGGCCACGCCGTCCGCCTGAGTTTCGACCACCTCGGCGGCGGGCTCGTCGCCAAGGGCGGCGACAAGCTCGAAGGGTTCGCCGTCGCGGGCGAGGATGGTCAGTACGCCTGGGCCGAGGCCGTCCTCGACGGCGACGCCGTCGTCGTCTACTCGCCCAAGGTCGAGAAGCCCGTCAACGTCCGCTACGCCTGGGCCGACAACCCGGTCTGCAACCTCTACAACCAGGCCGGGCTGCCCGCCGTGCCGTTCCGCACCGACTCGCCGAAGAACTGAAACGGCGACCGAGGATGGGCGACGAAGGATCGCCCATCGATCATCCGTCCGACCCGGCCCCGAGGCTCCGGGCGATGACCGCCGTGAGCGGGTCGCCCTGGGGCCGACGCCGGCCCCGATCGAGGGTGCGGACCTCGCCCCAGCGGCCCGACTCCGCGAGCCAGCCGACGACGAGGCGCTTCCGCCCCTCGTCGTCGCTCATCAGCCAGGCGTCGACCGCCTTGGTCGGGAAGCAGCGGTCGGAGAAGGTCAGGACGAGCGGGCCGTCGGGCTTGACCACCCGGGCGACGTCGCCGAGGACGAGGGCGGGGCGGGACAGGTAGTCGACCGAGACGCAGAGCGTGGCGGCGTCGAACTCGGCGTCGGCGAAGGGCAACCTCGGCTCGGCGTTCATGTCGTGGACGAGCCAGGAGGCGAGCCGGGGGTTCTCCGCCAGCTCGGCCGCGTTCATCCCGAGGCCGACGACCTTCGCGTATTCGACCTCCGGCGGGAGGTGGCTGACCCAGCTCGACATCAGGTCGAGGATCGCGCCGCCGGTTGGCAGGGCCTCGCGATAGACCTGCGTCACGGCGGCGACGGCGTGGTCGTCGATGTGGGTGACGAACCGGGGCGAGCGGTAGAACACCGAGTCGGGCGATTCGTCATGCCTGCGGTAGCGCCGATCCATGCCCGATCGCCCCTTGGTCCGTCTCGCGGAGGGGGTGGCGGTTTCGCCTCCCCTTCGCGTTGTATCCGGCCGGTCAGTGGGCGTTCAGGGCTTCGGGCTTGACCCCCTTGGTGAACTTGTTGTTGCCGAAGGGGTGCGGGTCGAACTCGCCGACGATGGCCACGTCGCTCTCGGCGGGGATCTTGTCTTCGAGTCCGACGCACCAGTAAGTCGCGTTGACGAGCATCCGGCGGGTCCCGGCGGCGGCGAGGTCGGTGGCCGCGCCCATCGTGGTGGTGAAGACGCGGGCGGGCTTGCCCGAGGGGCCGGTGAAGGTCTTGACCCAGGCGACCGGCATCATCGGGTCGTTCTTCTTGCCCTCGATCGCCTGGCCGGTCGGCGTCATGTCCTCGACGACCTGCCCGAGGACCAGCGGCTTGCTGTCGCCGGGCAGGGGGAGTCGGACGCCGTAGACGTCGGTCGGGCCCCAGATGTCGCCGTCCTTGATCCCCCGGAGGATCGGGTGGCCCTGCTCGCCGGGGGCGAGGATCCCGCGCGTGCTTTGCTTGCCGTGGTCGCCGTGGTGGCTGATCCAGGTCTCGCCGAGGACCTGCCGGCCGAAGCCGCCGTCCCACTCCTTGCTGTTGAACGAGTAGCGGGCGTACGTCTTGCCCCCCTTGATGCTGAAGGCGTGGGTCGCCGTCCGCATCCCGATCACCGGCCGGCCCGACTCGACGTAGTCGACCACTTCCTTCATCTGGTCGTCCGGGAGGTCGCGGAACCGGGTGGCGATGATCATCAAATCGGCGTCCCGGAGGGCCTCCAGGCCGGGGATGTTGTCCTGCCGATTCGGGTCGATCGTCCCGTCCTGCCCGACGGCGTAGAGCACCTTGCAGGCGAAGCCGTGGTGCTTCGTCAGGATCTTTGCCAGTTGCGGCAAAGCCTCTTCGGAGCGGTATTCCTCGTCACCGCTGATCAGGACGACCTTCTTCCCCGCGGCGGGGAGGGCGTCCCCCTTGTCCGTCGCGAGCGAGGTCGAGGCGAAGAGGAGGGCCAGGGCAGGGGCGAGCCAGGTACGATTCATGGAGAGATCCTGGTGGAGGTTGGGTGATGGTGGGGCTCGCCCGAGGCTCGTCCCCCCCGACGAATCAAAGCGTCAATGCCCGTGGGCGTGCGCTCCCTGGAAGACCGGGGCCTTCGCGTCTCCCCGGGCGAGGACGTAGGCGACGAGGTCGAGGATCTCCTCGCGGGTCAGCTTGTCGAGCAGGCCCTTGGGCATGATCGACAGCGGCGACTTCGTTTGCTCCTCGATCTCGGACCGGTCGAGCCAGACCGGCGCGGCCTTGGCCATCGGGTTCTCGGAGACCTTCAGCTTCTCGGGGGTCGACTCCACGATCATCCCGGTGACGACCTTGCCCGACTTCAGCGCGAAGGCGTAGCTCTGGTACTTCTCGTCGATCTTCGCCGAGGGCTCCAGGAGGCTTCGGAGGACTTCCGCCCTGGTCATCTTCGGGTCGAGCTGGGCGAGGTCCGGCCCCACCGCTTCGCCGACGCCGTTCAGCTGGTGGCAGGAGACGCAGGCGGCGACGGCGAAGATCTGCTTGCCGTTGGCGAACGATCGGCCGTGGTCGAGCCCCTCGACGGAGGAGATCAGGTCGTCGTAGGTCCACTCCTTGCGCGGGCGGTTGTTCTTGAGCAGGTCGTCGAGGATCGGCAGGGGGTGGGCGGTCAGATAGCCGGTCGGGTCGGCGAGGTAGGCGGCGAGGTCCTCGACGACGTAGAACGCGCCGTACATCCGCCGCCAGTGGCCGGGATAGGTGCAGACGTAGGGATAGACCCCCGGCTTCGTCGGCGCGTCGAAGGCGATCTTCTGCGACTCGCGGGGGGCGAGCAGGCGGCTCGCGACGAGGATCCGGTCGGAGGCCGGGACGTAGTTCCTCGCCAGGGCACCGGGGTCGGTGCTGGTCGACTCGCCGAGCAGGCCGACGGCTTCGAGCGAGCCGGGGACGGCGACGACGAAGTTGTGCGGCATGATGTCGCCGTTCTCGAAGACGACCTCGACCGGCTTGCCCGCCTGGGCGGCGATCCGGTCCTTGTCGAAGAGCATCTGATCGGTGACGGTGCCGAGGCGAATCACCCGGACCCCCAACTCGCCGAGTTCGCGGCGGGCGGCCGTCGCGCGGTCGGGCGGCAGGAGGCCGGCGAGGCCGTCGGCGAGCTGGATCGCGTCGAGCGCCGAGGAGCTGGTCCGGTCGGCGGTCGGGATCTTGCGGATCTGGGCGAGCAGGGCGTCGAGGGTCGGCCCGGCCTCCTCGACCGGCCAGTCGGCGGCGGGGATCCGGCCGATGGCGCGGATCGCGGCGGCCCGCTCCGCCCCCTCACCCCGGACGAACCGGGCGAGGGCCTTGAAGGTCTCGGCTTCCTTGCCGCGGACCGAGGTGAGGGCGACCATCGCCGAGCGCCGGAGGGCCGCCTCGGGCCCGCCGCCGCCGACGGGGATGGTCGCCGAGACCTTGGGCGGGTTGAGGCCGTCGGCCTCGAAGGTGACAGCGCGGCGGGCGTCGAGGACCTTCAGAGTGTATTTGTCGAGCCGCCGGTAGTAGTCGCCCTCGCTCCGGTTGAAGACGGCGATCGAGTCGACCGGGAATTCGGCGCCGAGGTCGACCTCCCACCAGGGGTCCGGGGTGTTCTCGGCGGTGTGGGTCTGGCCGCCGTCGCCGTAGACGCCGCTCTTGTTGCCGTCGATGGCCCGCGAGGCCGGCCCGCCGTGGGCGGTGGTCGACTGGCTCGCCTTGCCCATCGGGGCGACGTTCCGGCCGTCGCTGAAGACCTCGACCTCGGCCAGCGTGAGGGTCCGCGCCCGGCCCTTCAGCTCGACCCGGACGTAACGCCCCTCGACGCCCTTGGTCGCCCGGGAAGGCCCTTCGAGGAGCGGGAGGACGCGGGGGTAGAGGGCCGCGCGGAGGCCGGGGTCGCGGATCGCGGGCATCGCGTCGACCAGGTCGCGGAGCAAGTTGGGTGCCTTCGAGGCGAGCGCCCAGGCCGGGTCGACCGAGCCGTCGGCGGCGATCAGGGCGAGATCGCCGAGCTGCCGGGTGATCGCCTTGCGGCCGGCGGTCGCCAGGGCGACGAGGTCGCCCCGGGCCCTGGACAGCTCGGCGGGCTCGATCGCCGTCAGGATCCGGCCGAGGTCGAAGGCGACGGCGTCGTCACTGTCGCCGGGGCGGCCGTCGAGGGTCCGGATCGCTCCGAGCAGAACCTCCAGCGCGGGCTTGCCCTCACGCCCGGCGAGGTCGGCCAGCGCCTCGCGGCGGACCTCGTCGCGGACCCCCTTGCGGAGGAGCAGCTCCAGGTCGACCGACCGCGACCGCTTCATCTTGAGCAGCTCCTCGGTCGAGAGCCGGCCGAGGAAGAATCGGGCCCCGGCGTCGGTCGTCACCGGGACCGGCTTGCCGGCGGCGAGGGCCTTCCGCCAGTGCGGTTCGAGCGTCTTCATCGTCTCGCCGCGGGTGTAGTCGAGGTACTCGTCGGTCGGGTGGTCGGCCGAGATCAGGGGGACCTCGACGGCCTCGGCCACGGGGAAGAAGCTGGCCGCTCGGATCGCTTCGAGCCGGACCCGGCCGTAGGGGTCGGCGGCGAGCTTCTTGAGCCGGTCGAGCGCGTCGGGCACCCGGTCGCGCCAGTAACAAAGGACCCTCACGCCCGCGGCCCTGGCCCGGTAGTCGGGCGAGGCCAGCACGGCACCGAGCAGGCCGAGGTCGGCCACGTCGTGATACTGGTGGACCCAGAGGGCCTCGGTCCGCAGGTGCTCGTAACCCGGGTCGGCCGGGTCGAGCTTCGCGAGCCAGGCGTCGACGGCGGCGACCACGGCGTTCGAGTCCCGCGTGCTCAGCTCGACCTTGGCCCGGCTTCGGACGCGGTCCTCGGGGTCGCGGAGGAGTTCGAGGAGGGCCTCGATCGGCTGCTTGGCGATCTTCGCGAGGGGGGAGAGGGGGCGGCCTTCATGCGTCACCCGGTAGACCCGGCCGTGGAGCCGGTCGCGGCTCGGGTCGCGGAGGTTGTGCTGCATGTGGCCGATGATCGGGTTCTGCCAGTCGAGGAAGTAGATCGCGCCGTCGGGGCCGACCTCGATGTCGCTCGGCCGGAAGTTGGGGTCGCGGGACGAGAGGATCGGCTCCAGTTCGGTCCCGGCGAAGCTCGCGTCCTTGTCCTCGACCTTGTACCGCAAGATCCCCTGGAAGCCGATCACGTTGGGGACCAGCAGGTTCCCCTGGAACTCCTCGGGGAAGTGGCGGCTGGTGAGGAACTCGATGCCCGGCGTCGGGCGGGTCCGCTGCCGGTAGACCTGGGGCGGGCTCGCGTGCTTGGCCGGGTAGTCGACGTGGCCGGAGAAGAGGGTGGCGTGGGTCGGGACCGAGCCGGTCCCGTCGACCACGATGTCCTGGCCCCAGCGGTCGAAGGCGTGGCCGTGGGGATTGGCGAAGCCGAAGGAGACGTAAACATCAAACTTCTGCGACTTCGGCTCGTACCGGAAGATCCCCGCGTTCGAGCACCGGACCGCCGGGCCATAGGGCGTCTCGATCGAGGTCTGGTGGAACGTCCCCTCCTGGAAGTAGAGGGCCCCGCCGGGGTCGACCTGGAAGCTGTTCGCCGCGTGGTGGGTGTCGGCCGAGTCGACGCCCGAGAGCACCCGCTCGCGGACGTCGGCCTTGTCGTCGCCGTCGGTGTCCTTCAAGAACACGATGTCGGGCTGCTGGGCGACGAGGACGCCGCCCCTGGCGAAGTCGAAGCCGGTCGGGCAGTGGAGGTGGTCGGCGAAGGTGGTCTGCTTGTCGGCCTTGCCGTCGCCGTCGGTGTCTTCCAAGATCAGGATCTTGTCGTCCATCGTCTCCTTGGGCTTCCAGTGCGGATAACTGGGCCAGCAGGCGACCCAGAGCCGCCCCCTGGCGTCGAACGACATCTGCACCGGCTTGGCGAGGTCGGGGAAGGTCTCCTCCGAGGCGAAGAGGTTGACCTTGAGGTTCCGGCCGATCGTCATCTGCTGGATCGAGTCCTCGCCGGAGAGGAACAGGTGCTCGCCGTTGGGCCCCGCGCCCGGCTTGTTGGTCTTGACCGGGACGAACGGGGGCGTGTTCGAGTCGTCGACCGTGAAGGCCTTGCCCCGCGCGGCAGCCCAGATGGCCCTGTCGCGGTTGGCGGTCATCACGTCGAGGACTTCCATCTCGCGCTGGGCGACGACGCGGTTGGTCTGGCCGTCGACGAAGCTCAGGTCGGCCCGGCCGCCGAAGATCGAGTAGCCGTCGACGGTCCGGTAGCGGTTGAACCAGTGGAAATTCTTGTCGAGGACGGCCCGGCGGATCGCCTCGACGGCCTCGGGCTTCGGGGCGTTCTGGCCCCAGGGGAAGAGGGTGCCCACGATCGCCGAGCCGACGACTCGGTCGCCGGCCTCGTCCAGGTGGAGGCCGTTGATCGTGTAGCGGTCCGGCCGGGACGAGCGGACTTCGGGGGCGTAGAGTGCGAGCGTCGGCGCGAAGAGGTCGACGAAGGCGACGCCGTTGGCCTTCGCCACGCCCGCCATCGCGTCGACGTAGGTCTTGATCCGCGCGTTGGTCGCGTCCGGGTCCGGCAGGTCGCGCCCGAGCGGCGACTCCAGCGCGATCGGCGAGAACAGGACCAGCCTCGGGGCTGATCGGCCGTCATATTTCTGGGCGAGGGTGTGCTTGACGAAGGCGTCGTAATCCTTCTTGAACTTGTCGAGCCCCTCGGCCCCGGCCCACGACTCGTTGTAGCCGAAGAAGGCGAAGATCAAGCCGGCCTGGGTCCGCGTCAGCCACTCGTCGGGCGAGCCGAAGCCGGCGGAGCGGAGCCGGAAGTCCACCTCGTCGCCTGGGAAGCCGAGGTTGCGGATCACCAGCGAGTGGTTCGGGAACCGGGCCTGGAGCGTCGCCTCCAGCCAGCCGTCGTGCTGCATCCGGTCGGCCAGGGTGTTGCCGATGATCGCGACGTGGTCGCCCGGCTTGATCTCGATCAGGTCGGCCCCGGCGGGCGGGCTCGCCGCGAAGGTCGCGGCCAGGAGGGCGAACGCGGTCAACGATCGGCGCATCGTGGAGGGTCCTCGGAGGAGACGGTTCCCGTCGGTCAGGACGCGCCCGGCCGCGTCACGGATCGGCGGCGGGTCGGGCCCCGCCCCGCGTTCAGGGCTTCGACTTCAGGTGGCGGTCGGCGTAGGCGAGGAAGGTGTCCCAGTCTTCGGGGAGCATGGCGTGCTTGCCGGGCCGGATCTGGTAGGCGAGCCGGTCGCCGACGAGCTTGCCGGGCTCGGGCATCGGCCCCTCGCCGATCCCCTTCACCCCGAGGAGCTGGTAGACGCCGTCGGCCGCCTTCAACACTTCGAACTGCCCGGCGGGGTTGGCCCAGGTGTCGAGCGTCCCGTTGGTCAGGAGGAGGGGGCGGGGGGCGGCCAGGGCGATCAGGCCGTCCTGGTCGAAGGGGAGTCGGTCGACCTGGTCGTTGAACCGCTTGAACTCGCCGTCGAACCAGTGGGGGAAGCGGTCGTTGATCTGCTTGACCTGCTCGCCGACCTTCCCCCGGCTCGGGGCCGACCCGCCGCAGCCGGCCTGGTGGCCGATCGTCAGGGCGAACCGCTCGTCGAACGCCCCGGCCAGCAGGGCCGCCTTGCCGAGCCGAGAATGGCCGACGACGGCGACCCGCGTCCGGGCGATCGACTCGTCCTTTTCGAGGTAATCCATCGCCCGCGAGAGCCCCCAGGCCCACGCCGCGACGGCCCCGAACTCGCTCGCCCCGCGCCGCGAGGGGTCGGTCTTGGCGAACATCGGGAAGATGCCGTCGGCGTAGCCGGGGTGGTCCAGGGCGACGTCGCCGCAGTAGAAGGTGGCCAAAGCGTAGCCCCGGTCGATCACCTTCTCGACCGACCAGACGCCCGCGTCGGCCCCCCGGCCCGCGTCGGTCGCCCTGTTGTCCTTCGCGCCCGGGGCGCTCGCGGGCATCCAGCCGGTCGGCAGGGGGATCGAGGGATCGGCCAGGGCAGTGTGGTTGCCGTGGAAGTTGGTGCCGAGGAAGGCGGGCGCCGGGCCGGTCCTTCGGTTCGGCACGACGAGCAGCAGGTGGATGACGACCGACCGAGCGTTGATGAAGGAGATCGCCACGTCCTTGCGCGTCGCCTTCCCGCCGAAGTAGTGCGGGTCCTCGCGCCGGATCTCCCAGCGAAGGGCCAGGGCGGCGGGCATCTCGCCGTACATGTAATGCTCGAAGAGCGCCTTCAGCTCCGGCCGACGCCGCTCGGTCCAGGCGGCGGGCGAGTCGACGCGGGAACCGTCGAGGGCGACCAGGGGGTCGGGCAGACCAGGGATGACGGGGAGGGCCTGGGGTTCGGGGAAGTCGGCGGGGGGCATCGCGGCTCCTCCGGTCGAGGGGACCACGAAGGCCAGGGCCCCCGCCAGCGCGATGGTGGCGGCTCGTCGCATCGGTGCGTCACTCCGGGTCCGGCATCGTTTAAAGCGGGCGAAACGGGGAGGGCGGCGCGGGCCACCGGCCGCGACTCTCGCTCATGGTACACCGATCCCCGGCGATTGCCAGTCGCCGCCCAGGGCCGATCGGAGAGGGCGAACCGGGCGTCCCCGGGAAAGAGTGTGTTAAGTCCACCCCGGATCGAGCGATCTTATTGAAGAAGGAAGTTCGTCGCCCCGGAGGAGGCACCCTCGCTCGACACCCGGATGGGAGAACCGCCCGTGACCGACCACCGCCCGCCCGCCGCCGGAACGAACCCAGGTTCGCGCCCCCGCGAACTCCGGGACGAACCCGTCGGCGGGCCGTCGCGTGGGGTCGCGGTGATCCTCGCCGGCGCAGAACGAACCCAGGACCGAATCCCGCCGGCCGATCGCAAATCGCTACTTTCAAAAGGCTTGCCTCGTACAATCGTGGCCCGGCTCGGCCCTCGCCGGGGCCGGTCGGGCGCGATCGAACCCACCACGATCGGCGGATCGGAGCCAACGGAGGTGCCGGATCGAACCCAAGGCCCGGCCGGGTCGGGGCGACCCCGGGCGCGGATCGAACCCACCGCGAGATCGGCGGCGGGCGCGGCGCCGGCGGCGTCGGCCGGCCGGTTGCTGGCGGTATCGCGGGCCTCCGGGCCGGGTTACGATGTCGCCTCGGGCGTCCCCGGTCGGCCGGCCGGCCGGTCGGCCGGGTGGGAGGCGTCGAGGGCGTGGAGGTTTGCCGTGAATCGGATCGCGCGGGGGACGTGGCGGGCCTTGGGACTGGTCGGCCTGCTGGCGGCCCTGGCCGCCGGGCTCGGCTTGGCCGGCCGGGTCGCGCCGAGGATGGGACGGCAACCGGACGGGTCGTTCGTGGTCTCGACCGGGCAGCGGATCGGGCCGGGGACGATCGCCTTCGACGGCCGGCCGAGCGACCTCGCCCTCCACCCGACCGCGCCGTTCTTCGCGGTGATGAACAAGACCGGCGTCTTCCTCGCCGACGGCCGGGGGGTCCGGGCCGAGACGACGGTCCCCTTCCTGGGGGCCAACGCCGGCTTCACCGGGCTGGAGTGGACCCCCGACGGCCGCCGCCTCTTCGCCAGCACCGACAAGGGGTACATCCAGGGATTCCGCCTGGAGCGCGGGAAGCTGATCCTGGGCAAGGCGATCCGGCTCCAGAAGGCGGGGACGCCCGGCAACGCCGTGCCCGGCGGGATGGCGATCCGCCGCGACGGGACCCGGCTCTACGCGGTCGGGGCGAACCTCAACGCCGTCGTCGAGGTCGACCTGGATGGCCTCGCGATCGTCCGCAGCTTCCCGGTCGAGAACCTCCCCTTCGAGGTCAAGCTCTCCGGCGACGAGAAGTCGCTGGTCGTCAGCAACTGGGGCGGCCACCTGGCCAGGCCCGGCGAGGCGACCTCCGCCAGCGACAAGCTGGAGATCGCCGTGGATGGCCGCGACGTGACGACCTCCGGCAGCGTCAGCATCGTCGACCTGGCCGGCGGCAACGTCCGGCACGTCGAGGTCGGCCTGCATCCGACGGGGATCGCCGTGGCGGGGAACCGGGCCTACGTCGCCAACGCGATGAGCGACACGATCTCCGAGGTCGACCTGGAGGCCGCGACGGTCGTCCGCACGATCCCGCTGGCCTGGGGCGACGTCCGGGTCATCGGCGGGATGCCCAACGCTTTGGCGATCCGGGGCAAGACCCTCTACGTTGCCGACGGCGGCGACAACGCCCTGGCCGAGGTCGACCTCGAATCGGGGACCGTCCGGGGGTTCCGCCCCGCCGGCTACTTCCCCGTCGCCGTCGAGATCTCGCGGAACGGCCGGAACGCCTTCGTGCTCAACTCGAAGGGGAACGGCTCGGTCGCCCGGATCCTCCGAGGCGGCGCGGGGAACGCCCACGACTTCCAGGGGACCGTCAGCCGGGTCAACCTCACCTCCGACCTCAAGGTCCAGACCGAGGTCGTCGCCCGGAACAACCGCTGGGACGCCCGCCCCGGCAAGCCGCCCTTGAAAGTTTACAACGGTGCGATCAAGCACGTCGTCTACATCATCAAGGAGAACCGGACCTACGACGAGGTCTTCGGCGACCTGCCGACCGGCAACGGCGAGCCCCGGCTCTGCTCGCTGGGCGAGACGGTCATGCCGAACCACCGCAAGATCGCCCGCGAGTTCACCCTCTTCGACAACGGCTACGTCAGCGGGACCAACTCCGCCGACGGCCACGCCTGGTCGACCCAGGCGCTGGCCAACGAGTACCTGGAGCACTTCTACGTCGGCTACTCGCGGACGTACTCCGACGCCGGCCAGGACCCGATGGCCATCTCCTCCGGCGGCTCGCTCTGGGACGCCGCGCTGGCCAAGGGGAAGAGCCTCCGCGTCTGGGGCGAGTTCTGCGACGAGCTCAAGGCCGTCGTCGAGCCCGAGCCCGCCGACTGGTTCGAGGTCTGGGAGGACCGGGTCAAGAAGACCAACAAGTTCAAGTTCCGGGCCGTCACCAACATCCCCAGCCTCCGGCCCTACATCTGCCCGAATTACCTGTTCTGGCCCCTCCTCCAGAGCGACCAGCACCGCGCCGACATCTTCATCGAGGAATACAACCGCTTCGCCCGCGAGGACGAGGTTCCCGACCTGATGATCCTCAGCCTCCCGGCCGACCACGCCGAGGGGACCAACCCGAAATACCCGACCCCGCGCGCCATGATGGCCGACAACGACCTGGCCCTCGGCCGGATCGTCCAGGCGATCAGCACCAGCCCGCAGTGGAAAGACACCTGCATCTTCGTCATCGAGGACGACGCCCAGGCCGGCCCCGACCACGTCGACGGCCACCGGACCGTCTTCATGGCGATCAGCCCGTATACGAAGCGCAAATATCTCGACTCGTCGCTCTACACGACCACGGGGATGATCCGCTCGATCGAGCTGATGCTGGGGCTCGACGCGATGAACAAGTTCGACGCCCTGGCCGACCCGCTGATCGACTGCTTCACCGACGAGCCCGACGCGACGCCCTACACCTTCGTCCCCAACACGGTGCCGCTCGACGAACGGAGCCCCGAGCGGACCTCGAAGCAGTTCACCGCGGCCGACCGCTACTGGCAGGAGAAGACCGCGTCGCTCGACTGGTCCAAGCTCGACGCGCCCGACCCTTACTGGCTCAACCGGATCAACTGGTTCAGCATCTACCGGGGGACGAGGCCCTATCCCGAGCGGCCAGGCGAGGTCGCCGGGATGGCCGACCCGGACGGCGACGACGATGATTGACCGGCCGGGCGAGGGCCGGCGCTCACCACTGGATCGACCCCTTCCACTTGTTGTTGACGAAGATCGTGCCGGCGGGGACGACCTCCCCGGCCGGGACCGTCGAGCCTTCGAGGTAGGACCGGGCCCCGATCTGTGCCCCGGCCCCGATGTTCGAGCGGTCGACCACGACCCCCTGGCCGATCACGACGCCCGCGCCGATCGAGTAGTCCGGCGCCCAAGTGCCGGAGAGGGTCGAGGTCGTGGTGGTCGAGGTGACCGCCGGGTTGCTGGTGGTGGTCGTCACGACGCCGGAAGGGGTGGTGGTGGTCGTCGTGGCCTGGCCCGGCAAGGAGGTGGTCGTCGTGGTGATGACCGTGACCGGCGGCGGGCCGCCGAGGACCACGACCCGGCCGGCGAGCTGGACCCCCGAGCCGAACCGGATCGCCCCGCCGCTGACCTGGGTCGTCGTTCCGTTGCTGCTGGTGGTCGTGGTGCTCCCGCCCGGGGCGTCGATCGTCACGGCGTTGCCGGTGCTCGGGGCCGCGGCGAACCGGATCGGCTGGCCGTCGTCGGCCCGGATCGCGTTCCTCTTGCCGATCGAGCCGGCGACCGCCCTGGGCCTCGCGGTGAAGTAGGCCTCGCCGGTGATCCGGTGGGGGTAGGTGAACAGCGTCCCGGGGGCCAGCGTGTGGGTCTGGTTGAGGAATTCGGGGCTCAAGTTCTTCGAGGGCTCGAAGGTCGGCCCGTTGGCCGAGCCGGGCTCCTGGCTGGCGCCGGTGATGGAGGTCTGGTTGGCGTTGTAGACGCCCTTGACCGAGGAGGAGATCCCCAGCAAGGCGCCCGAGGCCGGGTTGCCGACGTCCAGGGCTGCGTACCCCTGGGCGAGCAGGGCGTCGTGCTGGAGCCGGATCGTCAGGGCCGCGATGTCGGCCGGGGTGATCTTGCGGACGAACCCGAGCGCCGGGTCCGAGGCCTCGGCGTTGGTCGTCACGTCGACGCCGGGCAGGACCACGAACCCCGATGGGACGTCGACGCCGGGTCCGACCCTGGCCTGGGCCGAGACGATCGAGCCCGGCTCGATGGTGGCCCGGTCGATCAAGGCGTTCGGCCCGATCGAGGTCGGGCTCGACGAGGCGGGCGAGGCCGAATAGCCGATGTTGCTCTGGCCCTCGACGATCGCCCCGAACCCGACCTCGGTATAGCTCCCGATCAGGATCCCGCCGGGCCTGGCGCCGTTGCCGGGGGAGACCTTCAGGGTCGCGTTGTCCAGGATCGCCGAGTTGTCGCCGATCTCGACGTGACCGCCCCGGGCGTCGACCCTGGCGTAGGGGCCGATCAGGGACTGCTGGCCGATCGAGGCCCGGGTCCCCGCGGCGATCGAGGCCGTCAGGTCGATGAAACTGACCGTGGTCAGCGAGGCCCCGTAGGGGGCGACGGGGATGTTGGGCCTGGCCAGTTCCGAGGGGTTCGTGCCCACCGAGGCCTTCGACCCGCTGAGCAGGAGCCGGGGCTCGCAGGGCTCGTGGGCGGGGCGGAACTTGCCGGGCCGCTTCGATCGCGATCGTTCCATGAACTGGGTCGCTCCGTCCGTCCCGATGGCCTCGCCCCGAGGAAGGCCGCCCGAACCGGGGCGTCCGCTGGCCCGATCAGGCTCCCTTCCGTTGACATCGGAAAGGTCCGGGCCGGGCTTGAGGCCGACCCGTCCCGACGACGGATTTCACCCCCCGACGCGCCTGCGGAATTCCTTCTCGGTGACGATGTCGCGGCTCCCCTCCAGCCGGTCGAGGAAGACCAGCCCGTGAAGGTGGTCATCCTCGTGCTGGAAGACCCGGGCGGGGAAGTCGGCGAACTCCTCCTCGACCTCGACCCCATCGAGGGTCCGATACCGCGCCCGGATCTTGCGGGCCCGAGGGACCAGGCCGCGGAGGCCGGGGATGCTCAGGCAGCCTTCCCAACCTTTGACCACCTCGTCCGACCGCCAGACGATCTCCGGGTTCGCGACCACCCGCGGCTCCATCGTCGGGGCGTCGGGATAGCGCGGATTCGGCCGGGAGGCGACGATGAACAGGCTCAACGACTCGTAGACCTGAGGCGCGGCGATCCCCACCCCGTCGGCGTCGAGCATCGTCGCCATCAGGTCCTCGGCGAAAGCCCGGAGGCCCGCGCCCGCCGGCAAGTCGACCGGCGACGCCGGGACCCTCAAGACCTCATGCCCGAGCTGGGCGATCTGGCGGAGCAGGGGCATGGCGTCGGCACCTTCCCTTGTGGAGGACTGAGTCCTGAGTCCTTGATCGGCGGGGCCCGACCGTCGAGAATAACGCCTCGTCGGCCGATCGGGAACCTCCCCGCCTCCCCGGACCTCGCGAGCCGTTCCCCGACGCCGTGGTGGGGTCCGCGCGTCGGGACGGAGGGAGGGGGGATCGGATGAGGAATCGAAGGATGGTCGGGGCCTGGGCCCTGGCCGTGGTCGTCATCGTCATGGTCACGGGGCCCGCCGAGGCCCAGGATCGGCTCAAGGCGATGCCGGGCTATGCTCGGTATCGCGAGAAGGGGCAGGCGATCGCCGGGTCGGTCACGCCGGGCAACCTGCCGACGACCTGGGTCGACGGCGGCAAGGCGCTGGAGTATCGCAAGGACGGCAAGACGCTCCGCTACGACGTCGCCGCACGCAAGGCCGAGGAGGCCAAGCCCGGCAACGGCGCCGAGACCCCCGCGACCGGCGGGCGTCGGGGCCGGGCCGGAGGGCCGCGCCGAGGCCAGCAATTCGCCTCGATCGCCTCGCCCGACGGCACCCTCAAGGCGTTCTACCGCGACCGGAACCTCTGGATTGCCGACCCCAACGGCCTGATCGAGCTGGCCGTCACCACCGACGGCTCCGAACTCCACCGGATCAAGAACGGCAAGGCGAGCTGGGTCTATGGCGAGGAGCTGGCCCAGTCGACCGCCTTCTGGTGGTCGCCCGACGGCAAGAAGCTGGCCTATTATCGGTTCGACGAGTCGAAGGTCGCCGATTACTACCTCCAGCTCGACCAGTCCAAGGTCCAGGACAAGCTCGCCGTCGAGCCCTACCCCAAGGCCGGGTCGAGCAACCCCGTCGCCGACCTCTTCCTCTATGACCTCAAGGCCAGGTCCACCACGAAGGTCGACGTCCGCGACGGCCGACTCGGCGACGACGAAGGGCTCGGCCATTACGTCTACCGGGCCCGCTGGTCCCAGGACGGCAAGGCCCTCCTGTTCCAGCGGGCCAACCGCCACCAGGACGCGCTGGAGCTTGTGGCCGCCGACCCCGAGACCGGCAAGGCCCGCGTCCTCGTCCGCGAGGCCTGGCCAACCGGCTGGGTCGAGGCCAACCCCGAGATGCAGTTCCTCGCCGACGGCAAGCGATTCCTCTGGGCAACCCAGGCCGACGGCTGGAAGAACTACGACCTTTACGACCTCGACGGCAAGCGGCTCGCCCGGGTCTCCCGCAACGACTTCGACGCCGAGGTGATCGTCCGGGTCGACGAGGCCGCCGGCGTCCTCGACTACACCGCCCACGACGGCGACAACCCGATGAAGCTCCAGCTCCACCGGGCCAAGCTCGACGGATCGGGCGACCGCCGCCTGACCGACCCCGCGCTCCACCACACCGTCCGAGTCGCCCCGGACGGCGCCCACTTCGTCGACGTGGCCGAGGCCCACGACGTCCCTCCCTCAACCCGGCTCGTCGACGCCGAGGGGAAGGTGATCGAGACCCTGATGGAGAGCGACCTGACGAAGTTCGACAAACTCGGCTCGAAGCGGGTCGAGCTGCTCCGCTACCCCGCCGCCGACGGCTCGACCGAGCTGTTCGGCCTGCTTCACAAGCCCTCCGACTTCGACCCCGGCAAGAAGTACCCGCTGCTGGTCTCGGTCTACGCCGGGCCGGAGACCAACGGGGCCCGCGAGACCTTCGCCACGCCGAACCCCTTGACCGAGTTCGGCTTCCTCGTGGCCTCGTTCGACTCGCGGAGCGCGGCGGGCCGGGGCAAGAAGGTCCTCGACGCGATCTACCTGAAGCTCGGCGTGACCGAGATCGACGACCAGGCCGCCGGCGTCCGCTCGCTCCGCGACCGCTCGTACCTGGACGCCGAGCGGGTCGGGATCTTCGGGACCTCGTACGGCGGCTACGCCTCGATCCTCGCCCTCCTGAGGCACCCCGACGCCTTTCACGCCGCCTGCGCCTCCTCGGCCGTGACCGACTTCCGGCACTACGACACGATCTACACCGAGCGTTACCTCCGCACCCCGAAGGAGAACCCGGCCGGCTACGACGCCGGGAGCGCCGTGGCCCTGGCCGGGAAGCTGCAAGGGCGGCTGATGCTCTATTACGGGACGGCCGACGACAACGTCCACCCCGCCAACACGCTCCAGCTGGCCAAGGCCTTGCAAGACGCCGGCAAGAGCTTCGAGCTTCAGGTCGGCCCCGACGCCGGCCACTCCTCGATCGGCCGCGACCGGATGATGGAGTTCTTCATCGAGACCCTGGTCCTCCCCGACCCGGCCCCCAGGGCCGGGCACTGACGCCAAGGCCGATCGGTCGGCGGGCCGTGGGGCTCGCCGACCCTCGGACCCCCCCGGGGTCCAGGCCCCGACCTCCTCCCCGAGCGAAGGCCCGTCATGATCCGACTTCCCTTGATCGCGCTCCTGCTCGCCCCTCTCGCCCCCCCGGACCGGCCCGACATCATCGTGGCCGACTTCGAGGGGCCGAGCTATCGCCCGTGGGTCGCTGTGGGCGAGGCCTTCGGCGACCGCCCCGCGCGAGGGTCTTTGCCAGGCCAGATGGCGGTCGAGGGGTTCGAAGGGGCGGGGCTGGTCAACTCGTTCGTCGGGGGCGACGACGCGACCGGGTCGCTCACCTCGCCGGCATTCCCGATCGAGCGGAAGCATTTGAACTTCCTGATCGGCGGCGGCAAATACCCGGGCCAGACCTGCCTCGACCTGCTCGTCGACGGCCGGGTCGCCCGGACCGCCACCGGGCCGAACGACTCGCCGGGCGGGACCGAACGGCTCGCCTGGGCCTCGTGGGACGTGGCCGAGCTGATCGGCAAGTCGGCCGTCCTCCGCGTGGTCGACGCCCGCAAGGGGGGCTGGGGTCACATCAACGTCGACCAGGTCGTCCAGTCCGACACGCCCCGGGGCGATGCGGCGATGGCCCGCTCGATGGCCGTCGCCAAGCGTCACTTGATCCTGCCGGTCGACCCGAAGGCTCCGGTGCGCCTGGTCAAGGTCGAGGTCGACGGCAAGCTCGCCCGCGAGTTCGACATCCGCCTGGCCGAAGGCTCGCCGAGCTTCACCGCCTTCCTCGACCTCGCCCCGCTCGGGGGCCGGGCGCTCGAAGTCTCGGCGACCTTGCCGATCGGGTCGAAGGCGCTGGAGTCGATCACCCAGGCCGACGAGCCCGTCGACCCGCAAGCGATCTACCGCGAGCCTGGCCGGCCGCAGTTCCACTTCACATCGAGGCGGGGCTGGCTCAACGACCCCAACGGCCTGGTCTTCTTCGAGGGGGAGTATCACCTCTTCTACCAGCACAACCCTTACGGGTGGGACTGGGGCAATATGAGCTGGGGCCACGCCGTGAGCCCCGACCTCGTCCGCTGGAAAGAGCTGCCGACCGCCATCGAGCCCCACGCCTACGGCGACTGGGCCTTCTCCGGGAGCGCGGTGGTCGACCGGGCGAACACCTCGGGCTTCGGCGACGGCAAGGCCCCGCCCCTCGTCGCCGCGTACACCAGCACCGGGCGAGGCGAGTGCATCGTCTCCAGCCTCGACCGGGGTCGGACCTGGACCGAGTTCACCGGGACCCCGGTCATCAAGCATGAAGGGCGCGACCCCCGGCTGCTCTGGCATGAGCCGACGAAGCGATGGGTGATGGCCCTCTACGACGAGCCGGGCGGGAAGGGCCGGGATGTGGTCTTTTACTCGTCGCCCGACCTCAAGGCGTGGACTTATGAGAGCCGGATCGGCGGCTTCTACGAGTGCCCGGACCTCTTCGAACTGCCGGTGGAGGGGAAGCTCGGCGAGTCGTCCTGGGTCCTCTCGGCCGCCGACGGCGAGTATCTCCTCGGCAAGTTCGACGGCAAGACCTTCGCGCCCGAGCCCGGGGGTAAGCATCGGACCTGGTACGGCGATTTTTATGCCGCCCAGACCTTCAGCAGCGAGCCGAAGGGGCGTCGCGTCCAGGTCGGCTGGGGCCGCGAGATCACCTTCCCGGGGATGCCGTTCAACCAGCAGATGACGGTCCCTTGCGCGCTGACCCTCCGGCCGACCGGCGACGGCGTCCGGCTGTTCGCCAACCCCGTCGCCGAGCTGGAGACGCTCCGGGTCGGCCAGGCCCGGGGGCCGAAATCCAGCTTCCGACGGGGCGACGCGGGGGAGACGAGCATCGAGTTGCCCTCGGACCTGCTCGACATCCGGGCCGAGGTCGAGGTCGGCTCTCCGGGCGTCTTCGAGCTGGCCCTGCCCGGCGCCTCGGTCACTTATGACGTCGGGCGGCGGGTCCTCACCTGCAACGGGACGACGGCCCCGCTCGACCCGGTCGGCGGGGCGATCACGCTCCGCCTGCTGGTCGACCGGGGCTCGGTCGAGGTTTTCGCCAACGGCGGCCGGGTGGCGATCTCGCGGAAGCTCGGCGAGCGTCGGGGGCCTGGCGTCCTCACCGGCAAGTCCTCGGGCGAAGGGGTCCGGTTCCAGGCGCTAGAGGTCTTCGAGCTGGGGTCGAGCTGGCGCTGAGCCTCAGGCGTCGGCGTGGTCGGCCAGGTAGCCCGCCATCGCCGCCTTGCGGCCCTCGGCGATCGACTCGGTCAGGCGTCGCCGCTCCTCGCCGGTCATCGGCACGAAGGCGAGCGCGAGCGCGGCGTTCCGGTCGATGAACTCGAGCTTCGGCATCCCGCAACTGGCCAGGGCGACCGGGAGCGAGAGGGCGTAGGCCAGGAGTGACTCGGGCCTCGCCGCGCCGATCAACTGGTCCTGACCGAAGGCCTTCATGGCGATGACGGCCATCCCCTTGCGGACGGCGACGGGCAGGGCCAGCTCCTCGAACCCCCCGGTGGCCATCGGCGTGGCCTTCATGCCGCCCGGGGCGTCGGCCATCCGGGCGAGCCCGGCGTTGAGGGCCATCTGGGTCGCGTCGAAGTCGTGCCGTTCGAGTGCGAGCTGGAGCGCGGCGGGGTCGGCGTGGCAGGTGATCCCGATGGCCCGGGCGACCTTCTGGTCGCGGGCCTCGTAGAGGGCTTCGAGGACCCCACCAGGGGCCTCGATCGCCGCGAGGTCGGCGGGCGACTTGAGGTCGTGGATGTGGAGGACGTCGAGGCGATCGACCCGCAGCCGCTTCAAGCTCAGCTCGATCTGGCGGCGGGCGTCGTCGGCCTTCCTCGCGTTGATCTTGGTCGCCAGCGTCACCTCGGCGCGCCTCGCGGGCATCAGGCGGCCGATCCGCTCCTCGCTCCGACCGTCGCCGTAGGCGTGCGCGGTGTCGATGTAGGTGATCCCCAGGTCGATCGCCTTGTTAAGGGCTTCGAGGGCCTTGTCCTCGTCGCGATACATCAGGAAGCGGCTCCCCGAGCCGAATCCGAGGATCGGGACCGTCATCCCGGTCCGGCCGAAGGGGCGGGTCGGCAGCTTCGCCGGGCCGGAGGCGCCCAGGGCGGGCGCGATGGCGGCGGCGGAGGCGGCTTCGAGGAACTGTCTGCGGTTTAGATTCATCGGGTCGCTCGGGGGCTCGGGTGTCGGGGTGGTTCAGCGGATCGGGGCGCCTCGGGGGGCGGCCGGGGGGTAGGCCCCCTTGGTCGCGCCCTTCCCGGAATCCTTGGGTCGGCCGGGGACCGCCGCGGCGTTGGGGGTCGGCGGCGGGGCGAAGAAAGGGAGGACCTCTTTGCGTCGGCCGCCGGTCAGCTTGACCACGACGGGCTCGGGCTTGGCCAGGTTGATGGTCTTGGCGGTGCGCTCTTCCTTGTCGGTCCCCTCGTGGAGGATCACCTCCAGGGTCGCCTCGGTGACGGGCTTCGACTCCTCGTAGTCGACGATCTTCTCGACGACGACGGAGTAGGTGCCGGGGAAGGCCCTCGGGCAGGTGTAGACTTCCTCGGGGTGGCTGCCATAGCCGTTCTTGATGATCGCCCCGCCGAAGACGGTGCGCGGGTTGTGGTACTTGGCCGTCGCGCCGAGGGGCTCGGCGACGCTCAGGTCGACGTCGGCCTCGCCCTTCCAGGTCAGCCGGATGTAGACGTCGCGCGTCTCCGACTCGGCGAGCTGGGCCGTCAGGGACTCGGCCTCCTGGGTCTTGCCCTCGGCCTTGAGTGATTCGGCCAGGGAGTTGACGTCGGCCTTCACGTCGCGGCGGACCTGATCGTCGTAGCCGGGCCAGCCGAGCGAGAGCAGGCGATCGGCGGCGTCGGCCATCCGCCGGGGGTCCTTGTCGTGGACGGCCAGCTTGAGCGACATCAGGGGGGCGAAGCCGTCGGCCGGCTGGATCTTGCAGGCGAGGTCGACCAGCTCGCCGATGTTCGTCTGGTAGCCGGGGTCGCCGACCGGGCCGTAGTAGTTCCGCAGGATCATCATGTCGGCGACCCGGCGGAGGTCGTTCACGTTCTTGTTCTTCTTGGCGAGGTAGGCGGCGAAGCCGATCGTCTGCCGGACGTCGCGATCGGCCCGCGAGGCCGCCCCGGCGTCGGGCTTGGGCCTCGACTCGATGCACTTCACCAGCATCTCGTACATCCAGGGCTTCGAGTCGGTCCGGTGGTACTTCAAATAGCCCTTGATGGCCGCCTCGGCGTAGTCGAAGTGGTTCGCCTTGGCGACCTCGACGACGGTCTGGAACAGCTCGTTCTCGGCCTCCAGCGGCGTCTTGAACTTGGTCCTGGCGAAGAAGTCGTCCCAGAACTGGAACGGGTCGGCCCCCGGGGCGAGCCCTCGGATCGGGGCGGGGGCCTTCGGCTTGACCGACTTGACCGTGGGGGCGTCGTCCTTGCCCGGCTTCCCGGAGGCCTTCGAAACCGAACCAGGGCCGGTCGCCGGGGGGGCGACTCGACCCTGGGGGTTTGACCCCGAGTTGGTGTTCGGGGGGCTCTGGTTAACGGCGTTCAGTTGCTTTTTTTTTCCTCGAAGGTCGAGGGGGTGCCGGGCAACGAGCCGGGGTCCTGGGGCGGGACGGACATCATGCCGCCCATCATCCCGCCGCCGCCGCCCATGCCGCCGCCGCCCATGCCGCCGCCCATGCCGCCGCCACCGCCGCCCATGCCGCCGCCGCCCATGCCGCCGCCGCCCATGCCGCCGCCGCCCATGCCGCCGCCGCCGCCGCCGCCGCCGCTGATGAGCGAGAGCGGGATCAGGGCAAGGTCGGCCGCATAGTAGACGCGGATCTCGGTCGGCTGGTCATCGGAGGCCGTCGAGGTGATCGTCATCAAGCCGTCCTTGACCGTGTAGGTCAGGCTGAGCTGGCTGAGGATCAGGCGGAGCGTCGTCTTCAGCGGGATCCCTTCGAGCTCGATCTTGATGGTCGAGGCCTCGGTCTTGTCGGCGTCCTGGAGGCCCTGGGGATCGACGTAGATCGGGATCCCGGTCGGCAGGCCGGCGGCCTCGTCCTGGGTCGAGGTCTGGATGTACTTCTTGACGTCCTCCAGCGGGGTGTCCGTGGGGAAGTTCATCGAAATCGGCTCGCCGAGCTTCTTGAGGATCGCCTTGGTCTTATTGTCCTGGTCGAAGAGATAGTCGGAGTCGGAGTAGCGGGCGAGCCGGCGCTCGGAGAGGGACTGCCAGGCGGACTTCTCGGGGTACTCGATGGTCCGCGAGTCGGGGAAGGGGACCGAAGTGCGGTCGACGTCGGCCCAGGTCAGCATCGCCCGATATTCCTTCAGGCGGTCGTACTGGATCGACTGGCTGTAGAAGCCGACGGTGTCGGAGACGAACATCCCGGCCCAGGGGGCGAGGTCGAGCGGGTTCAGCGCCCGGGCGGCCTGGGCCCGGAAGCGGGCCTGGACGAACGGCTCGCGGGTGGTGTCGATGTCGCCCATGCCGCCGGAGGCCAGGACGCGATAGGCGCCCTCGGCCATCAGGCTGTCGAACTCGGCCATCAGGGTCCCGGTCGTGTTTTGGTTGTCGAGCAACCGGTTCACGGCGCTGGTCCGGGCGGCCTGGGCGGCGACGACCCGGTAGGCTTCGGCCTTCTCCAGGGTGACGCGTTCTTCCAGCCGCTCGGTGGCGGCGATGGAGTTGCGGACCTCGTTGGCGAGGGCGGCCCGGGCGGCGTCGGGGATGTTGTCGGCCGACTGGACGACGACCAACGCGTCGCGGAGCGTGGCGAGCGCGGCCTCGGGGTTGCGGGCGAGGGTCAGGCCCCGGGCCGCCTGCATCCGCGTGCGGACGTCGGCGACGAACTGCTGGCGGGCGACGTCGGCGATCTGCGCCTGACGCTCCAGGGCCGAGGGCTCGGAGAGGCCGGGAACGGGGGCGATCGGCTCGCCGGTCTCCGGGAGCTGGGCGGGGTCCTGGTAGGCGACCCGGAGGGCCCGGGAGTCCTTGGCCAGGGCCTTGCGGGCCTCGGCGTTGCTCGGGTCGAGCTTCAGGGCGTTCTCGTAGAACGACCGGGCGGCGTCGGGCTTGCCTTGCGAGGCCGCCTGGCGGCCGAGGCCGGCCAGTTGCTTCGCCAGCGAGGGCGACTCATCGGCGAGGGCGGCTCCCCCGCCGGCCAGCATGATGCCGCCCAACGTCCAGGGCCCGACGCCTTTCCACAACCGCGCGGTTCGGGACATGATCGGGGATCTCCAAGATGGGACAAACCGGGCCGAGGATCGGCTCGGGCGCAAGACGTTGAAATCACTGTAGCGGACGGTCGGGGCCCGGACAAGCCGCCGGGAGGGTGCGGATCGAGGTCCGGTCGGGTCGCCGATCCGGCTCGGGACGCGGGCCGCCCTTCGTTCGGGGGCTCAGTCGATCACTCCAGAGATTATGCCACACTTCGCGAGGGACGCCGGCGAAACCGGGCGATCCGAACCGTGCGGCCCGGCGCCGCGCCGATCCGCCTTCGTTTTGACAAGTTCGCCCCGGCGACCTAGGGGTTGGAGAGCCGGAGACGACCCGGAGTGGGGTCGAGCGGGGGCCCTTCGTCCGCAGGGGGTCGCGATCCCGGGACTCCGTCCAGTCCGCCAAGGGACCCGATCATGTCCGACAATCCAGAGACGCCGCCGGAAGCGCCGAAATTCGATTTCTCGGCCTTCCCGCCCGACACCCTCTTCTATGACCGCCGCACGGGGCTCGAGCGCCGCGATCGGCCGGCCCCGCAAGCCGTCACGCCGCCGCCCGAGGCGCCCCCAAAGGCCCCCGGCGAGCGTCGGGCCCGCAAGGAACGCCGGAGGCGGATCGACCCGACCACCTTCGAGAAGCAATACACCGACGACGAGATCGAGTTCATGACCGCCGTCCAGCAGTTCAAGACCCACTCCGGCAAGTCGTTCCCGTCCCACGGCGACATCCTCCGGATTGCCGCCAAGCTGGGCTACCGCAAGAGCTACCTCGTGGACGACGACGACTTCGAGGACGAAGACTCGCCCTCCCGCGAGGTCGAGCCCGCCCTCCCGCTCTGAACCCCGGGGCGTGGCCCGCTCCGCGGAATCCGCGCGGCCGGGGCGGATTCATGCTGTCGTGCCCTCATGGGGCGGCTATGATGAACGTGGCGGCCACCCAGCGACTCGGCCCGCCGACCCGCCGGCCGGGCCACCCGCCCGCCTTCCGCACGGATGAGGCCGACCCCGCGATGAGGACGAGAGCGACGACGACCCGCCTGGCCGTCTGGTTGGCGGCCTGCTGCTGCGTTGCAACCCTGGGAGGCCCGGTCGTTGCCGACCCGACGGGCGCCTCGCCCGGCCTGTCCGCCTACCCGGCCGAGGTCTTGCCGGTCCTGGCCCGCTACTGCGTCGGCTGCCACGGGCCGGTGAAGCCCAAGGGCGGGATGAATCTGGCCGCCTTCACCACCGAAGGCTCGGCCCTGAAGGACCTGAAGACCTGGGAGAAGGTCCTGGAGAGCGTCCGAGAGGGGTCGATGCCGCCCGAGGGGAAGCCCCGGCCGACCGACGCCGAGGCGGGCCAGTTCACCCGCTACCTCGAAAGCCTGGTCTCCAAGGCGAGCTGCCGGACCGCGCAGGACCCCGGGCGGGTCACGCTCCGGCGGCTCAACCGCGAGGAATACAACAACACGGTCCGCGACCTCGTCGGCGTCGACTTCCGGCCCGCCGACGACTTCCCTTCCGACGACGTCGGCTACGGCTTCGACAACATCGGCGACGTGCTGACCCTCCCGCCCCTCCTGATGGAGAAGTACCTGGCCGCCGCCGAGTCGATCGCCGAGCAGGCGATCCTCGCCGACGACCAGCCGAGGGGCCCGACGCGCCGGTTCAAGGCCGAGGCGATCGCCAGGGCCGGCGTCGGCAACCCCGACGGCGAGTCCGGCTTCTGGCTCCTGGCGTCCAACGGCGAGGTCGGGCTCGACCACGCCTTCCCGAAGTCGGGCCAGTACCTCCTCCGGGCCAGGGCCTTCGGCCAGCAGGCGGGCAAGGACTTGCCGAGGCTGGAGTTCCTCATCGATGGCAAGGCCGCCCGTTCCTTCGAAGTCAAGGCCGAGGCCGACGCCCCGGCGATCTTCGAGGCGAAGGTCCGGATCAAGCTGCCGGTCAACCGCCTCGCCGCCGCCTTCACCAACGACGCCTGGTACCCCGACTTCCCCGACCCTTCGAAGCGCGACCGGAACCTGGCGATCGACTGGGTCGAGGTCGTCGGGCCGATCCACTCCCTGCCCAACGACCTCCCCGAGTCGCACAAGAAGATCCTCTTCCGGAGGCCGACCCACCTGAACCGCCGCGAGGTCGCCCGCGAGGTCCTCCATCGCTTCGCGACCCGCGCCTTCCGCCGCCCCGCGACCCCGGCCGAGCTCGACCGCCTCGTCGGGCTGGTCGACCTCGCCCTCAAGAACGGCGACCGGTTCGAGAAGGGGATCCAGCTCGCCATCGAGGCCGTCCTGGTCTCGCCCCACTTCCTCTTCCGGGTCGAGCTGGAGACCAGGCCGGGCGCCCCAAGGCTCTTGACCGACCTGGAGCTGGCCTCGCGGCTCTCGTACTTCCTCTGGTCGAGCATGCCCGACGACGAGCTGCTCGACCTGGCCTCGAAGAGCCAGCTTCGCGCCGGCAAGAACCTCGACGCGCAGGTCGCCCGGATGCTGAAGGACCCGAAGGCGAAGGAGTTCGTCGAGAACTTCGCCGGCCAGTGGCTCCAGACCCGGAACCTCAAGCTCGCCAGCCCCGACCGCGGGCGGTTCGACCAGTTCGACGAGCCGTTGCGCAAGGCGATGGCGACCGAGGTCGACCTCTTCTTCGCCGCCGTGGTGAAGGACGACCGGCCGATCACCGACTTCCTCCAGGCCGACTACACCTTCCTCAACGAGCGTCTGGCCAGGCACTACGGCATCCCCGGCGTCGCGGGCGACCAGTTCCGCCGGGTCGCGCTGGCCGACCGGAGCCGGGGGGGCGTGGTGACGATGGCCTCGACCCTGACGGTCACCTCGAACCCGACCCGGACCTCGCCGGTGAAGCGCGGCAAGTGGATCCTGGAAGAGATCCTCGGGACCCCGCCGCCGCCCCCGCCGCCTGGCGTGGCCGACCTGCCCGACGACGCCGACGGCGACCCGACCAAGAAGGTCTCGCGCGGGACGATCCGGGCCAGGCTGGAGAAGCATCGGGCCGACCCCAACTGCGCCTCGTGCCACGCGAAGATGGACCCCCTGGGATTCAGCCTGGAGAACTTCGATGCCATCGGGGCCTGGCGCGACCGCGACGGGGACGCCGCGGTCGACCCGGCCGGCGTGCTCCCCGACGGGTCGAAGTTCGCCGGGCCGGTCGAGTTGAAGGCGGTCCTGCTGACGAAGCTGAAGCCGTTCGCCCGCTGCCTGACCGAGAAGCTGATGACCTACGCCCTCGGCCGGGGCCTGGAATACCCCGACCGCTGCGTCGTCGACAAGGTCTCCGAGGCCGCCCTGGCCGACGGGGCCCGGTTCTCCCGGATCATCTCCGGGATCGTCCATAGCGACCCGTTCCAGAAGCGGGGCGTCGAGGGGAGCATCGCGCCATGAAGCCGCTATCCAGACGGACCGTCCTGAGGGGCCTCGGCACGGCAATCGCGCTGCCCTGGCTGGAGGCGATGGGACCGGTCGCCAAAGCCGCCGGGCCCGCCCCCTCGCCGCGCCGGATGGCGTTCTTCTACGTCCCCAACGGCGTTCACATGCCCGACTGGACCCCGGCCGGGGCGGGGTCGGCGCTGCAACTCCCGGAGATCCTGCGCCCGCTCGCCCCGTTCCGCGACGACCTGCTGGTGCTGACCGGCCTGACCCAGGATGGGGCCTTCGCCCACGGCGACGGCGGGGGCGACCATGCCCGGTCGCTCGCCAGCTTCCTGACCGGCACCCACCCTTTGAAGACCGCCGGGCTCGGGATCAAGGCCGGCGTCTCGGTCGACCAGCTCGCCGCCTCGAAGCTAGGCGGCTCGACCCGGTTCCCCTCGCTGGAGCTGGGGATCGACCGCGGGGCCCAGGCGGGCAACTGCGACTCGGGGTACTCCTGCGCCTACTCGTCGAACATCTCCTGGCGGTCGGAATCGACCCCGATGGCCAAGGAGATCAACCCCCAGCTCGTCTTCGAACGGCTCTTCGCCGGCCAGCTCTCCGGGGAGGACGCCGAGGCGAAGGCGAAGCGCCGGTCGTACCGCAAGTCGGTCCTCGACTTCGCCCTGGAAGATGCGAAGCAGCTTCGGGGGAAGCTCGGGCAGGTCGACCGGGGCAAGGTCGACGAGTACCTCAGCTCGGTCCGCGAGCTGGAAGGGCGGATCTCGCGGGTCGACCAATCGACCGCGCTCGACCTGAAAGGTGTCCGGGTGCCCTCGGGCATCCCCCGCGACAACCGCGAGCACATCCGGCTGATGTTCGACGTGCTGGCCCTGGCCTTCCAGACCGACTCGACCCGGATCGCCACCTTCGTCTACGCCAACGAGGGGTCGACCAAGAGCTACAAGTTCATCGGCGTCCCCGAGGGGCACCACGACCTCTCCCACCACGGGATGGACCAGGAGAAGCTGGCGAAGATCAAGAAGATCAACATCTACCACGTCGAGCAGTTCGCCTACTTCCTGGAGAAGCTCCGCTCGATCCGCGAGGGGGAGGGGACCGTCCTCGACCACTCGATGGTCGTCTATGGCAGCGGGATCAGCGACGGCGACCGGCACAACCACGACGACCTGCCGATCCTCGTGGCGGGCAAGGGCGGGGGGACCCTCCAGGGCGGCCGGCACCTGACCTACCCGAAGAACACGCCGCTCAATAATCTTTATCTGTCGATGCTCGAACGGGTCGGCCTGCCGACGAAGAACCTCGGCGACAGCACCGGGGCACTGCCGAAACTCGACGGATGATCGGGGGCCGAAGGGCGACGGGCGGCGCCCGGCGTCCATCGGCCTTGTCCGATTAATCGCGGGTGTGGGCCCGGTGGGCATGGACCTTGCGCTGGAGGGCGGGGACGACTCCGAGGCGGTCGAGCTTGAGATAAGGGCGGAGCCGGAGGGCGGCCTTCGCGATCTCGGCCTCGCGGTCGGCCACGTCGCCGAGCAGTCGGCCGATGACCCCGTGGAGGTTGTCGACCTCGGCGAGCAGGTCGTCGCGCTGGGCTTCCAGCGCGTCGCGCTGGGCTTCCAGCGCGTCGCGCTGGGCTTCCAGGGACTCGCCGCGCCGGGCGAGGGTATCGCGCTCGGCGGTCAGGGCGTGGCGGTCGGAGAGGAGTGATTCCCGCTCGGATTCCCGGGCCTGACGCTCGGCCTGCCACGCCTCGCGCTCGTCGAGCCAGGCGAGGTAGTCGCGGTGCCGGTCGTCCAGCTCGTTGCCGAAGCGGACCTTCAGTTCGGCCAGCTCGACCTTGGCCCCGATCATCTCGGCATGCAGCCCCTCGGCCTGCCGCCGCTGGTCGTCCAGTTGACCTTCGAGGGCGTCGGCCCGCTCCTTTTGCTCGACCGTCTCGGCCTTGACGTAGAAGTCCAGCGCGTTGATCGGGTAAGCGAAGTGGGGGAGGAGGTCGACCAGGTCATCCCGGAGGTAGAACCGGTTGATCCCGTCGAAGGCGGCGAAGAGGTAGCCTTGATCCAGGAGGATCGGTTCCCAGGCCTGGTGGCAAAGCTCGTTGGTCTCGGGCCGGGTGGCCTCGATCGCGAAGACCTTGGGCCGCCAGGTGTCCAGGGGGATCCCCCGGAGGACCTTCTCCTCGTTCCCCTCGACGTCCAGCGAGAAGATGTCCGGCGCGAGCAGGCCGTGGCGGCTGACCAGGCTGGCCACGGTCCAGGTCGGCACCCGCCGCTCGATCACCCGGAACCCCCGGGCCCGCTGGGCCTCGGCCAGCTCGGGCGAGAGCGAGGAGAGGCCATTTGCGTCGGCGACCTCGTAGAACGGCAGCTCGCCATCCTCGTCGGAGACGGCGACCTGGAGGTTGAGGTCTTCCGGCCGCCAAGCGGCGAAGAGGTCGAAGGCCGAGGGGACCGGCTCGACGTTCACCCCGCGCCAGCCCCTCTGATAGAAGTAATAGGTGCTGTTGTTGGACCTCGGGTGGTTCGCCCCGACGTCCATGTACGTCCCCTTCTGGCCCCGGAAGAGGCGATCGAGGAGCACGTCCTCCATGTTTTGCGCGTAGCTGATCCGGGGCTGGGTCTCGCGGTAGGCCGCGGCGAGGTATTCGGGGTGGTCCGGGTCGACCTCGTAGCCGTGCTCGACCAGCCAGGGGTGGCAGATCCGGTCGAGCGTGGCGCGCTGCTCGGGCGTGGCCAGGTCGCGCCAGGACCCGGCCCGGCCGTCGCGGAGGTGGTTCCAGTGCAGGAGCGACTCGCGGTCGTAGCGGCCCTGGTCGGTCGAGGTCGGCTCGAACCCCTCGGCCCTCAGGCTCTCGGAGAGGGCCT
>JAABUK010002560.1_pt1 | contig 32424 bp, 26 predicted proteins | sample 5559141 | NCBI WGS metagenome assembly JAABUK01 (sample SAMN10711869, study PRJNA513367) | rock metagenome | isolation source: Antarctica rocks | place: Antarctica: Victoria Land, Pudding Butte nord | collected 2016-01-03 | reverse complement strand
CGGGCGCATCCCCGGCGTCCCTGCGGATCAGCGCGGCGACCACGGCGGAGGCGAACCACACCGCCATCGCCCCGACCTCGCACACCAGCAGCACCGCGATGGAGCCGCGCTTGCCCATGTTCCCTCCCAAGTTCAAGGACTGGCCTGCCTTCACCTGCTGATCCCTGCAATAATGAGGCTGCACCCGGGCGATGAGCCCGGCCACCCCCTGAGCGGAGTCGCTGTCCTGCCAGATCTCGGCTTCGCACCTGACGGTGCGCACCATTGGCCGATGGCTATCGGGCCGGATGTCCTGCAAGAGATCAAGGCCGCGGTTGCCGGCCTGTCGCAGGACCGCCCCGGGCTCCGGCTGCATGGAATCGCGGCATTGCACCCCATGCTGGGGCCCAACGGCGCCATCGGCGCAGCGGCGGCCTCCGTCCTGGGACCGTACTGCCGGCCTGTGCGGGCCATCCTGTTCAACAAAACTGCCGCTGCCAACTGGGCGCTGGCGTGGCACCAGGACCGTACAGTCGCCGTGCGGGAGCGAGTGGATGTCCCGGGCTTTGGCCCTTGGACGGTGAAGAATGGAATGCTGCACGTGGCGCCGCCCGCCGCGGTGCTGGCCGGGATGGCGACGCTGCGGGTCCACCTGGATCCCGTTCCGGCGGATAATGCGCCGCTGCTGGTGGCGCCTGGCTCCCATCGGTTTGGCCGGGTCGCTCAGGCCGAGGTGCCGGGCATCGTCGCGCGATGCGGCGCCGTCGCCTGCCTGGCTGCGGCGGGGGATGTTTGGTTGTATGCGACGCTGATCCTGCATGCCTCCGACGCTGCTGCGGCGCCGCGGAAGCGCCGGGTGCTGCAGGTGGATTATGCTCTCGGCGGACTGCCGGGCGGCTTGCAGTGGCTCGGGGTATAGGCGGGATCGCCCGGAAAGACGTTGCGTATGCAAGCAACCGGTGTAGCCTCCCGCCGGGCGCTCCAACAGCGCCGTAACAAGGGACCTGGCGCGCATCAGGCCCATCGGAGGAGGACACACATGGCCGACGTCATGCAAATGCACCTGCACCCCACCCTGGACGCCGGCATCGCCCCGGCCGACCCGGCCTTCGCCGGCGGCACCCTGCACTGCCACTGCAAGACCGACCCCGTCGAGGTCCGCATCTCCGCGCAGACCGCCCACAACCATGCCTGCGGCTGCACGAAGTGCTGGAAGCCGGAGGGTGCCACGTTCTCCGTCGTCGCCGTGGTGCCGCGGGACAAGCTGCAGGTCACGGCCCACCCCGAGAAGCTGCACTGCGTGGACGAGACCGCGGCGATCCAGCGCATGGCCTGCACCAGTTGCGGCGTCCATATGTATGGCCGGATCGAGAACAAGAACCACCCGTTCTACGGCCTGGACTTCGTGCATACCGAGCTGTCGCCGGACAAGGGCTGGGCGGCGCCGGGCTTCGCGGCCTTCGTGTCGTCCATCATCGAGAGCGGGACGCCGCCGAGCGGCATGGATGCGGTGCGCGGCAAGCTGCGCGGGATGGGGCTGGAGCCGTATGACTGCCTGTCCCCGCCGCTGATGGACGCCATCGCCACCCACGTCGCCAAGAGCAAGGGCACGCTGCACGCATAGCGGCCTCCTCTTCTCCCTCTCCCGTCGGGAGAGGGTTGGGGTGAGGGGGTCTTTGAGGACTGCGTTTGCCTATGCAGGATTGCGGCTCGATGGCACCGGCAGTGCTCCGCTCCGCAGCCAAGACCCCCTCACCCCGACCCTCTCCCGGAGGGAGAGGAAGAAGTCAGGCGCGTCCCTATCCCCCTGGCGTCCCGCGGTGATTCGGGCAAATCTGGGTGCCCCCGCTGCCATCGGAGACCATCATGTTCCACCCACCCCGCCGCACCCTGCTGACCGGCCTGGCCGCCCTGGCGTCGGCGTCCGCCCTGCTCGGACCGAGGTCCGCCTGGGCGCACGGACCCACCCGGCAGAAGGTCACCCAGACCGTGGACATCGCCCGCACCCCGGCGCAGGTCTGGGCCATCTGCGGCGACTTCGGCAGCATCAGCCGCTGGCACCCCGCCATCGCCAGCAGCCCGGCGGACAAGGGCAACGAGATCGGCTCCAAGCGCACCCTGACCCTGCGGGCGGAGGGCGAACCGAAGTTCGACGAGGAGCTGGTCAAGTATGACGCCGCCGGGCACAGCTACCAGTACCGGATCGAGAAAGTGGACCCGCACGTCCTGCCGGTAAACAACTACCAGGCCTGGTTCGAGGTGCAGGACGGCCCGGCGGGCGGCAGCACGGTGGAATGGCGGGCGGCGTTCTACCGCGGCTACATGCTGAACGACCCGCCGCCCGACCTGAATGACGCTGCCAGTAGCAAGGCGGTCGCGGGCGTGTTCCGCGCCGGGCTGGACAACCTGAAGGTCCTGGCCGAACGGGCGTGAGGGCCGCGCTCACTGTCCTGCTGCCCGTTTTGGCCGCGCTGGCGGCGCAGCCGGCCCGGGCGGCGCTGGCCTGGGTGACGAACCAGGGCGACGACACGGTGGTGGCCGTGGACACCGTGACTGGCAAGGTCGTGCAGACCGTCCCGGTCGGCGCCAAGCCCGCAGGCGTCGCGCTGTCGCCGGATGGGCGCCGCATCTACGTCACCAATCCCGAGGGCCGCAGCCTGAGCGTCGTCACCCGCGGCGCCGGGGCGCCTGTAGTGCAAGAGGTGCCGGCCGGCGCGGGTCCGCTGGGCGTCGCAGTGGCGCCTGACGGCCGGGTGTTCGTGGCGGACTGGTATGGCGACACCGTCGCCGTGCTGGACCCGGCGGGCGCACCGTTGGGGACCCTGCATGTCGGCCCCTCCCCGTCCGGCATGGCGGCGGATCCGGCGGGCACCCGGCTGTATGTCGCCAACCGGGAAGGCGACAGCCTGTCGGTCATTGATCTGGCGACGCTTGCCACGGTGGCGACGGTGCCGGTTGGACACGCGCCGTTCGGCGTGACGGTGCAGGGCGGACGGGTGTTCGTCGCCAACGTGCAGTCGGGCGACGTGACGGTGCTGGACGCCGCCACCCTGCGCGAGCTGCGCCGGCTGAAAGTGGGCGAGTTCCCCTATGCCGTCGCGGTCACGCCGGACGGTGCCCGGGTGCTGGTGACGAACCAGCACAGCGGCACCCTGTCGGTGTTCGACGGCCCGGATTACCGCCCATTGCCGGAGATCCCGGTGGGCGACTACCCCGAGGGGATCGCGATGTCCGCGGACGGCAAGCGGGCCTATGTGGCGGTATGGATGGACAACAAGCTGGCGGAGGTGGACGTGGCGTCCGGCAAGGTCGTGCGGAAGGTCGCGGTGGGCGAAAGCCCGCGGGCGTTCGGCCTATTCCTGGGGCCGGACTAGCCGGGGCCGGACCAGGACTGCGACCTTCTCCCTCTCCCTCCGGGAGAGGGCCGGGGTGAGGAGGTCTTGGCTGCGGCGCTGAGCACCGCCAGTGTTTTCGGCGCGCGGCCTGTTGCAGGAAAACATGGCCCTCGCCCGCGCCCCCCCCCCCCCCCCCACCCCCCGGGGGCGGGGCGGGGCGCCCCCCCCCCCCCCCCCCCGCCACCCTACATCTTTCCCGCCCCCGCCAGTCATCCTCTTTCCCAGCTTGAAGAACCGATCGACCCTGGGTTCGTCCCCACCGACTCCTCACAATGGCCGCCTCGGCGGTCGCCTTCGCTTCCGCCGGCATCGCCGGACGCTCAACCCGCCGCCTTGGGCTTGAACAGGCCGCGGTCGCGCATCCATTCCTCGCAGCGCTTCGGCCAGGTCGCGTAGGCCTTCTCGCTGGGCCTCATCCCGAAGCCGTGGCCTCCGGTCTCGTAGACGTGCAGCTCGGCGGCGACCCCGGCCCGCTTCAGGGCGAGATAGTAGAGGACGGTGCTCTCGACGCTCCCCCGGTCGTCGCTGGCGACGGCCAGGAAGGTCGGCGGGGCCTGCGAGCTGACCTGGATCTCCGGGACGATCTGGTCGGTCCCGCGCTTCAGGATCCCCCCGGGGTAGATCGTCACGGCGAAGTCGGGCTTGCAGCTCACCTTGTCGGCGTCGTCGACCGGCTCGTAATCCCGCTTCTCGGATCGGGTCGAGGCCCAGGCCGCCAGGTGGCCGCCGGCGGAGAAGCCGAGGATCCCGACCTTGGACGGGTCGACCTCCCACTCCCTGGCCCGGGAGCGGACCAGGCTCAGGGAGCGCTGGGCGTCCATGAGGGCCTGGGGCGGGGGCAGGTCGCGGGGCGTCCCCTCGCGGCGGGGGACCCGGTACTTGAGCACGGCCGCCGTCACGCCGATCGAGTTCAGCCAGGCGGCGACCTGCTCGCCCTCGTGATCCCAGGCGAGGTTCGTGTAACCCCCGCCCGGGCAGACCACCACCGAGACGCCCGTGGCCTTGTCCCGGGGCGCGGGGTAGACCGACAGGGTGGGCGTCGACACGTCGGTCAGGCTCGTGACCACCGTCCGGCCGCCCCGCTCCTGCTTCGTCGCCTTCTCCTCGCCGATCGTCCCGGCCTCGCCCGGCGCCTTGCCGGGCCAGAGGTCGAGCTTCAACGGCCCCGGCGCATCATCGCCCCTCGACGCCGGGGCGCCGAGCGAAATCGCCAGCGCCAGCCCCAGGCCGGCGGCCATCATCCTCGACACCATGATCGCGATCCTCGGATAGGGGAACGGGGTCCACGTCGCCCCCGGCCCGCGCCGGAGGGCCCGACCCCCGACCTTACCCGGCCGGCGGCCCCGAGTCGATCGGCCAGGCCGCACGATGGCGGATCGGCCCGGCGATCAGGGCTTCTTCTCCTCGTCCTTCGCCCGGGCGAGGAAGGTGAGCGTCTTGAGGTTCTGCGGGTCCGGCGTCAGCATCCCGAGGTCGGTCTCGATCGTCCAGTCCGGGACGTGGACCGTGCCCGTGACCTTCTCGCCGGCCATCGTGATGACCGCGCCTTCGCGCCTCATGCCGTTCCCGTCCTGGATGGGCTGACCTTTGGGAGGCGCGAGTTCGATGGACTTGATCTTCCCGGGCTTGATCATGTAAAGGCCCAGGTCGCAGGTGATGGCGATCGATCCCAGGCGGAGCTTGCCCGTCACGGCCTGGTTGCCGAACGTCTCGACCTTGACGGTCCACTCCTCCTCGCCCTGGGCCGGGCCGTACGGGGCCGGGCCGTACGGGGGCATTGGGGCATTCGGAAACCCGACGCCTCCCGGGACCTGGCCGGGGCACGTCCAGGGCGTGAGGGCCACCAGCAAGGCCGCGAGCCATCCCGTGCGGATCATGGGGGACCTCTTCGATGGGTGGGCCTGACGGGGCGGGGCGGGTTGCCCCCTCGGCCCATCATTCCCGAGGCCGCCGATCCACGCAAGCCTCATCGCGTCGCGACGGCCCGGCGGGCGGCCCGGGCGGCGGGGACGACGACCTCGATGGCCTGGGGGAGGATGTCGACCGCCAGGGGGCGGCCGGGCCCGACCACGCCGCCGGGGTCGCCGTCGAGCTGGATCGGGACGACGTCGCCGGCCTCGACCGTCAGGCGGCGGACCTTCCGGTGGATCACCCCGGGGCGGTCCAGGTGCAGCCCCCGGATGACGAGCCAGAGGTAATGCAGGGCCCGGAACGCGCCGGGGTCGCGGAAGACGACCAGGTCGAGCCAGCCGTCGTCGCCCCGGGCCGTCGGGGCGAAGGGGAGCCCCAGGGCGTACCTCGGCAGGTTGAACACGAAGGCCGTGGTGCCGACCAGCGTCTCCCGGCCCCCGTCGGCGTCCTCGGCCGTGATCGTCAGCGGCGGGAATCGATAGCCGAAGCTCGACCGGAGGACCGGGTCGACGTAGGCCGCGCGGTGGGTCGGCCTCATCGCCCCCGACCGGCCGATCCGGGCGGTGTGGTGCCGGGAGACGACGTCGGCGTCGAAGCCGATGCCCGTCATCAGCGCGAACCGCCGATCGCCGACCCGGCCGAGGTCCAGCGGCGCGACCCGCCCCCGGACGATCCGGGAGGCGGCCCGCCCGGGATCCCGCTCGAAGTCGAAGTGGCGGGCGAACAGGTTCTCGGTCCCGGCCGGCAGGACGGCTATCGGCACGCCGGGGCGTTCGTTGATCAGCCCCGAGACCGTCCCGTCGCCGCCGACGGCCACCAGGCACCGGCACCCGCCCCGCCCCGTCGCCGGGCCGGACGAGGCCTCGACCAGCGCCCGGCGATCGTCCAGGGTCCAGGCGACCCGGGCCTCGATGCCGAGCCGGCCCAGCTCGACGGCCAGCCGGTCGACGGCGACCTTCCCCTTGCCCCGCCCCGAGGCGGCGTTGGCGGCGATCCCGATCCAGCCGCCGCCCGGGCCCGCCGCGGTCCCCGGGGTCGAGGCCGGGACCGGCCCCCGGGCGCGCAGGTCCCACGCCGCCCCGGGCCCGAGATCGACCCAACCCCGATCCGACATGCTGCCGCCCTCCCCGCCGCGCCCGCGCGAAGTCCTGCGTGGAGAGGGCGACATCGCATGCTACTCCCCCGGCCCGGGCCCGGTCAATCCGCCGGCACCGGCGGGCCGCGATGGGGGTTGCTCGGGGGGGCCCGCCGGGTTAGATTATCCGATGTATCAGGCGCCTTCCCCGAGGCCATCGATCCGGCCGGCTCGACGCCGGGTCCAGGATGCATCATGCTCGACCTCAAGGCGTCGCGATTCTACCGGGCCGCCTTGCAGAGCGGCCTGATCGACGAGGCCGGGCTGGAAGCCTGCTGGGAGCAGATCCCCCCCGAGAAGCGCACGCCCGACGCCATCGACCGCCGGCTCGCCCGCCAGGCCATCACCATGGGGCGGATCACCCTCTGGCAGGCCCAGCAGCTCATGGCCGGCCGGTCGACCGGCTACCGGATCGACAAGTACATCCTGCTCGACCTGCTCGGCCGGGGCGGGATGGGGCGCGTCTACCTCGCCAAGGACGTCCGCCTCAACCGCCGGGTGGCGCTGAAGATCCTCTCGCAGGAGCGGATGAACAACCCCCGGGCCATCGCCCGGTTCCAGCGCGAGGCCAAGGTCGGGGCCCAGCTCCAGCACGAGCACCTCGTCCGGGTCTACGACGAGGGGGACTCGGGCGGGGTCCGCTACCTCGTGATGGAGTACATCGAGGGCAAGAACATCGGCCAGCTGATCGGCGAGCAGTCGGCGATCCCCTGGCCGACCGCCGCCCGACTGGCCCGTCAGGTGGCCCTGGGGCTGGAGCACGCCCAGTTGAAGGGCCTGATCCACCGCGACGTCAACCCCTGCAACATCCTGGTGACCGTCGACGGCACGGCCAAGCTGACCGACCTGGGCCTGGCCATCGACCTGGCCGACCAGGACAACGTGACCCGCGACGGGGCGACCGTCGGCACGTTCGACTACGTCTCGCCCGAGCAGGCGCGGCACTCGCGGTCGGTCGACACCCGGGCCGACGTGTATTCGCTGGGATGCACCCTGTTCCACATGATCGCCGGCCGGGTGCCGTTCCCCGTCACCAGCCTCCCCGAGAAGCTCTACGCCCACCAGCTCCACGACCCCGAGCCGCTCAACGAGCTGGTCCCGGGCGTGCCCGAGGGGCTGGCCGAGGTGGTCCGCAAGATGATGCGGAAGCGGCCCGAGGAGCGCCAGCAGTCGCCGATGGAGGTCGCCCAGGCGCTGGAGCCTTACGCCATCGAGTCGGGCTGGACCACGACCACGGCCCCGGCGGCGACCCTCGCGGCGGTCGCGGCGCGGCCGGCGGCGGCCGGGGCCCCGGCGGCGACCGCCCCGGACCCGTGGGCCGCCGCGCTGAACCTCGACCTCGGGCCCCGGACGACCTCGGCGGGGTCCCGGCCGTCGGGGACGGCGCCCGGGTCGAGCCCCTCGGGCTCGGGGCCGGAAGTCGCCGTGGGCGACTCGTTCTTCCCGCTCGACCTCGGCCCCGATGACCCGCTGATCGATGGCCTGAAGGCCGCCCCCAGGCCCCGGGCGCCGATCTTCGGCCGCATCCCCCGCAAGGCCCGCGTCATCGCCGGGGCGGTCGCCGTCGCCCTGATCGCGGCCGTGGTCGCCATCCTGGCGTTCTTCTCGTCGTCCGGATCCGGCGGCGCCAGGCAGAAAAAAGGCCCCCCGGTCGAGGGCGGATCCCGGTCCAGGGCGATCGCCCGGGGCGACATTGTCGTCCGGTTCCGCGACGGCGCGTCGGTGGCGGTCAAGACGCTCCCCGAGGCGATCGCGATGGCCGTCCGCGACCGCGCCGAGGTAATCCTGGCCGGCGGGACGACCTTCCGCCTGGAGAACGTCAGGCCGATCCGGGTCCCCGACGGCGGCCTGACCATCCGGGCCGCCGAAGGCGCCCGGCCGACGCTGGACATCGCCATCAAGGGCCCGGAGTCGATGTTCCTGGTCAACGCGAACCTGCGCCTGACCGGCCTGACCGTCGTGGTCCGCTACGAGACCCCCACCGGGGCCCCGGTCCTCCAGGCCGAGCGCGACCTGGTGCTGGACCGCTGCACGTTCCGGGCCCTGGGCCCGGCCGATCGGTCGCGGTTCGCCCTGGCCGAGGGGCGCAAGCTCGCCGTGACCGGTTGCCTGTTCGAGGGGTTCGAGACCGCCCTGGACGTGGCGGCCACCCAGGGCATGACGATCGCCCTCAAGCAATCGATCTTCCTGGCCCCCCGGGCCGGCGACGAGGCGTCCGGCCTCGCCATCCGCGTCCGGTCGATGTTCGGCCAGGGCGCCGCCTGCCGGCTCTCTCTCGAGAACGGGTCCGTCCGCGCCGCCGCGTTCCTGGAGGCGGTCGACTTCAAGGCGGCCTCGCCGCTGGAGATCCAGGCCTCCGCCTCGGCGTTCCTGGTCAAGGCGGCGGTGACGTTCGACGGCGAGGAGAAGGACCCGGTCGGCCCCGAATCGGTGATCCGCTGGTCCGGCCGGGACAACCGGTTCCGGGTCACCGGGGGTTCCTGGGTGGCCCGGACCGGCGGCGCGAAGCTCGCCGGGGCGCCGGCCGACCTGGCCGCCTGGTCCCGGCTCACCCGGGGGGAATCCGGGAGCCGATCCGAGCCCTTGACGCTCGCCAAGGAGCCGCCCGACCCCACCACTCCCAGGGATTGCGCCCTCCTGGCCGAGGACGGCAAGCCCGTCGGCGCCGACCCCGGGCAGGTCGGGCCTCGATGACGGGAGGGGGGAATGGAACCGCCAGGACGCCAGGATCGCCAAGGCAGAAGAGAGGGGAAGAGGAGAAAATCGAGCAAAACCGCTTCATAAATTTCTACAAAATATCATTTGTTCATTCTGATTCATCTGGTATCTCTTTTTCTCTTCCTCTCTTCTCCCCTTGGCGATCCTGGCGCCTTGGCGGTTCAATTCTGGATGATCCCCGATCCCCGATCCGGCTCATCCCCGCCCGTCGTCCCCCAGCAGGTGGCGGCTCGACTGGAGGATCCGGTTGTGCCGCGACCGGGCGACGGTGGAGGCGGGCTCGACCTTGCCCTTGAGGTCGGCCAGGTTGGCCTGGCAATAAGGGCACCCGATCACCTCGATGTGAAATCGGAGGTAGTCGGCCAGGTCGGGGTCGAGCGCGTCGAGCAGGAGGCTGCCGAGCTGCTGGCGGCTGGCGCAGGTCAGCCGGGCCCGGCGCCAGATCGCCCCCAGGCTGTGCAGGCTGGCCTCGCCCTGATCATGCCGGACGTCTTCGAGCTGCGCCCGGAGTTCGGCCGACTCCCTCAGCGCCTTCTCGACCCGGGCCAGGGTCCCGGCAGGCAGCTCGTCGGCGAGGTAGGCCCGGAGCGTCCCGGCGTCGACGGCATAATCTTTGGCGGACATCGATTCAGCCCTCGCCCAGGTGCTCCAGGCTCAGGCCGGCGCGTCGGGCCATCTCCTTGAGCCGGCCGATCGTCTGGAACTTGTAGCTGGCCACCGCCTGCTCGGTCAGGCCGAGCGCCCGGGCCACGTCCTTGTTCGCCTGCCCCTGGACGATCAGCAGCTCCAGGCATCGGAGCCGGTCGTAATCGCCCTTGGCGAGCCACTCGCGGACGAGCTGGCCCATCGCCTCGGTGAGCAGGCGCTCCTCGGCCTCGCGACGCTCGCCGCTCCGGGCGATGCTCGACGCCGGGCGGCCGTCGCCGGGGACCTCTTCGAGCGGCCGGCCGTGGTCGTCGGAGCCGAACTGGTCGATCGGCCGCCGCCCCTGCTTGCGGAGGTGGTCGGTCATCTTGTGCGCGGCGATCGAGAACAGGTAGCCCTCCATGCCCCGCTTCTCGTCGTAGTGGGGGAGGCTGGTCAGGAAGCCGACGAACGTCTCCTGGACCACGTCCTCGCTCGCCGCCCGGTCGCGGAGCCGGCTGTCGACGAACGCGATCAGTCGCCCCTCGAACCGCTCGATCAGCTGGCGCCAGGCCGGGGCATCCCCCGCGCGTACCTGGCGGATCAGGAGGGCTTCGGTGTCGGTCGCGGGCATCGGCTCGCCCTTCGGCCTTCGGTGGAGTCCCGGGTCATCGGCCCCATTCTAAACCGTCGGCGGCGACTTGCCTATGCCCCGATCCGACCGATTCGGGCCCTGCCGGTCCCCGGATCTCCCGTCACCAGGCGTCGAACGGCTCGGCGCGGCCCGGCTTGGCGACGGGCCATCGGGCCTCGCGGTACGACCGGAACGTCCAGACCCCGACCGGCGCGAGCACGATCAGCAGGACCGCCCAGATCAACTTGTCGTTGCGGCCGGGGAATGCGTCGTCGCCCAGCCGCATCAGGCATGTGAACTCGCGGAACCAGGCCCGGGCGAACACCACGAAGGCCGCCACCAGGAGCAGCAGCACGACCGCCGGGATGATCGGCAGGACGACCAGGACGAGCACCGCGACCATCGCGAGCTGCCAGCCCTCGGCCCGCCCGAGCCGATCGGCGGCCCATCGGGCCCATCCGCCGAGCTGTCTGGAGAGGGTTTCCATGATTCGAAGGTCTCCCGAAAAGAAAGGGGCGGTCCGGGCGATCAGGCCAGGAACCGATACGCCACGACGCCGGCGACGCCCAGGCCGGCCGCGGCGGCCAGGCGGAGGCGGTTGGTGTAATAGCCGCGGGTCGCCTCGTCGGCCCGGATGTAGCCGGTCAGCGCGAGCAGGCAGGCCAGGGCCGCGACTAGGCCGCCACCGAGCCGCTGCATCCGAGCCGTGGCGAGGTCGCGCCGGTAGAGTTCGACGATCCGGGCCCGCCTCGGCGGCGAGAAGTCGACCTTCTGCCCGGCGCGTTGCAGGGTATACAGGTCGTCGAGCCCCGGGATGTCCGCCGCCGGGGCGGCCGTGGCCTCGGGGGCGACCTCGCCGGGGGCCGGCTGGAAACTCCGGAGGACCGTCTGGACGTACGTGTCCTGCACCATCGCGTCGATCGACGCGGCCGGAGGCTTCCAGGACGGCGGGACGTCGGCGGCGAGCCAGTCGGCGACCTCGCGCTCCAGCGTCCTGCGGAGGTCGAGCCGGGCGCGGTCCTCGGACGCCGAGAGCCGCCCCAGGAGGACCCGGGAGCCGGAGGCGTCGGGCTGGGCCCTGGCCTCCTCCTCGACCTCGGACTTCGGGAACCACGCCGGCTCCGGCCGGACCGCCGGGGCCGCCGCAACCGGCTCCCGACGGGCGACATCGCCCTTACGCCGGGGGCGAGTCCGGGGCGACTCGGGCCTGGCGGGGTGGGAGGAGTCGCCGAGCCGGACGAGCCGGGCGCCGACCGGACGCGGGGGGACGACCGTCTTGTACCTGGTGATTTCATCCTCGCGGCGTGGGCGGTCCTCGGACAGCAGCCACGACGCGGCGACGGCCAGCAGGATCACGAGGGCAAGCTTTTTCATCGCAGTCCGGTTCCTCGCCGAGATTCCCGGCCCGGCATCCGCCGGTGGCGGAAGTGGCCGGGACATATGAGTTCTTTCGCGTCGGCCGGTCGGTTATTGTTCGGTTCGCCGGGTCAGGCTGCTTGCGCCGGGCGGCCCCGGTTGGCCCGGACATACCGGGCGTATCGGGCGGCGGACTCGTCCCAGGGGCTGGCGAGCTGGACCACGACCGAGGTCATCAGGACGGCCAGGATCGAGGTCGGGTACGCGTCGACCGGGAAGAACAGGAACCCCGGGATCATCGCCAGGAGCCCCGCCTTGACCACCGGGACGACGCGGAACTTCGCCTTCCGGTCGCGGTCGGTCATCGTCCACCAGTCGACGGCCATGCCGACCAGGCCGAAGTACGCGGCATAGCCCAGGAAGGCGACCAGGGGCCTCGACTCGGGGTGGAGGCCGTCGCCCAGCCAGGGGAGCTGGACCAGCATCCTCCCCGGCGCCGAGGGCTCGACCAGCATCCAGCCAGCCAGGAGCTGGCCGACCAGGCCCAGGAGGAGGCCCACGGCGAGCTGGCCCAGCCGCCGGGCCCCCGGGTCGATCGTCCGCCCCTCGGCGAATTTGTTGGCGGCCAGGACGGTCCAGCTCCCCATCAAGGTCATCGCGAACAGGAACCCGAGATCCTGGGGGCGTCGGGCCAGGTCGAGCTGCAAGAGGCCGCCGGCCAGGAGGCAGGCCAGGCCCGCCCAGGGGGCCGCCCAGATCATCGACCCGGCCATCTCGGCCACCCGGATCCGGCCCGAGGCCAGCGGCGGCGGCGGGGCGGGCGGCGGCTCGGGGACCGTCAGCGGCGCGGTGGCGACCAGCCGGACCCGGCGCGTGGGCTTCGGGGGGGCCGGCCTCGGGGGCGCCGGGCGGGGGATCCGGGCGGCGACGGGCCGGGCCTCGGGGCCGATGTAATGGACCGGCTCCTCGTCGGTGATCCGCAAGATCCCGTCGTCCGGCACCTTGGCGCGGGGGGCGGGCGCGGGGGACGCGACCTTCCCCTCGCCGATGAACCGGACGTCGCGCTCGCGGGGGGCGTCGCCGGGCGGGAGCAGCTCGACGGCCCGGGACGGGCGGTGCGCCGGGTCCTTGGCCAGCGCCCTGGAGACGATCGCCTTGTACGGCTCGGGGAGCCTCGACAGGTCGGGGCGGGTGGTCAGGTGCTTGATCAGGACCTCGCCGACGCTCTCCCCCTCGAACGGGACCCGGCCGGTGATCATCTCGAACAGGATCACGCCCATGGCGTAGATGTCGATCGGCTTGTGATATTTGCCGGTCGAGATCTCGGGGGCCATGTAGTGGCAGGTGCCGATGCTCTCGGAGTTGTGGCTGACGTGCTGCGAGGTGATCATCTTGGCCAGGCCGTAGTCGCCGATCTTGACGATCCCCTCCTCCATGAAGAGGTTGGCCGGCTTGAGGTCGCGGTGGATGATCCCGTGGTCGTGCAGGTACGAGACGCCGTCGACCAGGCCCCGGAGCCAGCCGCGGACCTCGGCCAGGGGCATCCCGTCGGGATACCCGGCCAGGACGTTGGCCAGGCTGGGCCCGGCGACATACTCCATGATGACGAAGGTGTCGCCCGCGTCACTCGCCTTGATGTCGTGGATCGCCAGCAGGTTGGGGCACTTCAGGTTCATGCACTGGGCGACGCCCCGGCACTCGATCTCCAGGTTCCGGGTGATCAGCTTCAGCGCCACCTCCTTGCCGGAGTCGCTGGTGGCATAGTACACCTCGCCGAAGCCGCCGCGGCCGATGGCCCGCTTGATCGTGTAGCCGTCGAGCGGGCGGGCCCCGGAGTTGAACGTGTAGCGGTGCTGCCCCTGCGGCGTGGTCCTGGACATGTCGTGCGACCCCACGGGCCGGTCGAGGCCCGAATCGATGTGGAGAAAGTCGATCGTCTCGTCCAGGGTCGAGGAGGTATCTCGGGGCGTCGCGCTCATCGCTGGTTCCACTCCCATGACTCCCGCCACCCGCCTCGGGCGGCGAGCCCATCGATCGAGAGTTGTTCGTCCCGACGCGTCGGGGATTCGGGGCCCGGGCGGACTTCGCCGTCGGATTCCCCCTCGATGATGGCGATCCCCCGGGGATCGATGCCATCAAAATCGCCGGGAACCCCCGGCCCCGGCCCCGATCAGACGGGCGAGGACCCCGACCCGAGCGGTTCGAGGCTGAACGAGAAGCCCTCGCCCAGGACGTTCGACTGGAGGGTCAACGGGGCCCGGGCCGCGCAGGTCCGGCCGTCGACCTCGAAGCCGCCGGCGGCCCGGCAGCAGAGGCCGGCCCCCTGGCGGTAGATCACGACCGGCTCGTGCAGGCCCGGCGCCGGGATGTGCGCCTGCCGCGAGGAGCCCACGATGCACGTCTCGGCCATCAGGATCACGCCGTCGACGGCCAGGGGGAGCCGGTGCCGGCTGACGACGTCGAGCCGGGCCGTCGAGCTGACCGGGCTGGGCTGGCGGAATTCCAGCTCCAGCGTCGACCCGAGCCGGATCACGTCGCCGTGGCGGAGAGGCGCCGAGGTGATGGGGCGGCCGTTGACGAACGTCGGCTTGATCGCCCGGATCACGTATCCCTCGCCGTCGCGGGCCATGGTGGCGTGCTGCCGCGACAGGTCGCCCACCAGCGGGACGTCGGCGACCGCGTCGGGCCCGGCCCGGCCCAGGGTGACCTCGTCTTCCAGGCAGACCAGGTAGCCGCCCACGGCGTCGACCCAGAGCAGGAACCGCCCCCGGGGGCCGGGCGATCCGGCCCCCGCCAGCGCCCGGGCCGGGGCGATCGGGGCCCGGGGGCCCCGGGGCGAGGTCGCGTCGGGCGCGATCGCCGCCGCCAGGGTCGCGATGATCGGCGCGGGGGCGGCCGTGGTCATGGTCGGCGGCGCCGGACGGGGCCCGAGCCCGGCGGGTAGCGACCGGCCGGTCCGCCCGGGGAGGGTGGCCGACGACGGGCCGATGGCCGCGATCTGCTGCCAGGCGCGGGTCCGGGCCTGCCGGGCCGCGGGATGCTCGGCGACGACCTCCAGGACGGCCTCGGCGGCGGCCAGGGTCTCCGACCACCGGCCGTCGGCCAGGGCGGCGTAGAGCGCCTCGACCCGGGGGGCGGCCGATTTCTGCCGGGCCTCGACGTCGCGACGGGCGGCGGCCAGGGCCGACCGGGCCGTGTCGGCGGCGAGCCGATCGGCGCGGTCGAGTTGCTCGTGGGCCCGGCCGAACTCGCCCCGGCGGGCCTCGTCCAGGGCCGTCCGCCAGGCCTCGGCCACCTCGCGGGCCCGGCGCAGGGCCGGGCCGCCGATCTTGTCCCGGGCCAGGGCCTCGATCCGCTCGGCGACCCGGCCGGGGTCGCCGGCGTCGAGGTCGGCGCGGATCTCGACGGCGACCCGTTCGGCCAGGCCGAGCCGGGCCGTGGCCATCGCGTCGGGCGGGGCCCCGACCGACTCGGCCAGCCGGAGGTCGTCGATGGCGCCGGCCAGGTCGTCGGACTCGCCCCGTCGGGCCGCCCGGGCGATCAGCTCCAGGGCCATCCGGCCGCGGAGCCGGACGGCGTGATGGTGGTCGGCCACGTCGGGTCGGGAGGCCAGCGTCACCGCCTCCTCATAGCGGCCCGCCCGGGCCGCCTCCTCCGCCTGTCGCAATGCGATCCGCCATTGTCCCAGCATGGTTGACTTGCCGTCCGGTTGGACCATGGGGAAATCCTCACTCCCGCCACGTCGAAGGTCGCCCGTCCCCGCCCGATCCGTCGCGATTGCCGGCCCCACCCGTGGTCATCCGTCGGGGCGGGACGATGGGTCCGGCGAGGTTGGCCGGGCCGCCCGGGGATCGGATCGCCCCCCGGGCCGGCGGAGGGCGCCGGCCAGGGGGGCCGAGGGCGAAGGGGCGTCTCGGGTCCGGGCCCGATCAGAGGCTCTTGTCCCCGCCGGCCGGGGCCTTGGCGGCCTCGGCGCCGAACTCGGCGTCCAGCTCCCGGACGACGTCGCGGTTGGGCTCGATGATCACGGGGTTGGTCGAGCCGGCGTACTTGCCCTGGAACTCGGCCGTCCGGGCCATCACGTCGAGCCGCTTCTCCAGCTCCGAGACCGACGCCTTGGCGCGGGCCAGGGCGCTGTCGTCGAAGTTGAACTCGTTGCTCTCGCTGGTCGTCTGGATCATCTTGAGCCGGGCCTCGATCCCGGACAGCTTGGTCAGCAGCGCCTGCTTGGTGGCGGCCATCTGCGAGAGCTGCTGGCGGGCGGCGATCACGGCCTTCTGGCGGGCCCTGAGCGTCTCCTCCTTGTCCTTGAGCAGCGAGCCGACCTGGTGGAAATGATCCAGCCGCTGCTTGGCGTCGGCCTTGAGCTCGTCGGCCGTGTACGACACGTTGCCGGCCAGCTTGAAGTCGCCGGTCTTCAGGCTATCCCGCAGCGCCGTCAGGACCTTGGCCTCGGTCGCGTGGTTGGCCCGGATCGAGGCGATCTCGCGGTCCAGGTGCTCGACGTCGACCTGGGCCCGGGCCAGATTCTCGATCTGATCCTTGATCGCCGGCTCCAGGCTGGCGATCTCCTCGCGGGCCCGGTCGATCTCGAACTGGACCGGGACCGAACTCTTGGCGTTGTCGCGGACCCGGTGCACGGCGGTCCAGAAATAGCTCGGGGCCGACGTGCTGAAAGCCACGTAAAACGCCCCGGCGCCCAGCGTCGCGCCGAGCAGCCCCTTCTTCAACATCGAGCAGCAGGCCATGGTCGCTCTCCTAACAGGGTGAACTTTGACCGACCCTTCGCCTTCGGAGGCTTCGGCGGGCCCCGGATTTCGCCCGCCTACTCTATTGGTTCGGCCGCCCGGCCCCATTATTCCGGCGCCGGCGTCCCGATGGCGCGATTTTCCACCCCTAGTACACGAATTATCAACCGGAGACCGCCCGGGCCGCCCCGATTTCCGGACGACGGGGCCGTTGGCGCCCTCGGAGGGCTCCTGGGAGGATGGGGTAGGAAGTTTCAACCCAACGCGAGCTACATCCATGAATGCCCCATCCCGGAGCCACGGGTCCGCGCAGGTCCGGGCCCGTCGATCGTTCGTGGCCCGCCGGCTGGTCCTGCCGGCGCAGGCGTTCTTCCACACCGAGGGGCCGGGCGGCGTGATCCTGCTGGCCTGCTCGGCGGCGGCGCTGGCCGTCGCCAACTCGCCGTGGCGGGGGCGGTTCGAGGGGCTCTGGGGGACGCATCTCGCCCTGGAGGTCGGCGGTTACGGGCTCCGGGGCGACCTCCGCGAGCTGATCAACGACGGCCTGATGACGGTCTTCTTCTATGTGGTCGGGCTGGAGATCAAGCGCGAGCTGCTCCGGGGGCGGCTGTCCAGCCCGAGGCGGGCGGCCCTGCCGATCGTGGCGGCGATGGGGGGGATGATCGTCCCGGCCCTGATCTACGCGGCGTGCAACCTCGGCCGGGCCGGCGCCCCGGGCTGGGGGATCCCGATGGCGACCGACATCGCCTTCTCGGTCGGCGTCCTGATCCTGCTGGGCGACCGGGTCCCCGGCCCGGTCCGCGTCTTCCTGCTGGCCCTGGCGATCGTCGACGACATCGGCGCGATCCTGGTGATCGCCGTCTTCTACTCGGGGGGGATCTCGTGGCCGGCGCTGGGGATGGCGGCGGCGGTCCTGGCGGCGATCGGGGCGATGGTCCGGGGCGGGGTCCGGTCGTCGGGCGCCTATCTCCTGGCCTCCCTGGCGTTCTGGGCGGCGATGCTCGGGTCGGGCGTCCACGCGACCCTGGCCGGCGTGATCCTGGGGGCGATGACGCCGATCCGGCCCTGGTTCAGCCTCGATTCGTTCGAAAGGTCGGCCGCGAAGCTGCTCCGGCGGTTCCGGAAAGCGCTGGGGGCGGGCGACTTCGACCGATCCGAGGCGCTCCTGGGCCAGATGGAGGAGCTGAGCCGGGGGACCGAGTCGCACCTGGACCGGCGGCTCCGGCAGTTCCACCCGTGGTCGAGCTTCGCCGTCCTCCCGCTGTTCGCGCTGGCCAACTCGGGCGTCGAGCTGACCGGCGGGTCGCTGGCCCGGGCCGGTTCGAGCGGGATCACCTGGGGGATCGTCCTGGGGCTGGTGGTGGGCAAGCCGATCGGGATCGTCGGCTTCTCGTGGCTGGCGGTCCGGCTCCGGGTCGCCTCGATGCCCCCGGGTGCGACCTGGGCCCACCTGGCCGGGGTGGGGATGGTGGCCGGGATCGGCTTCACCGTCTCGCTGTTCGTCGCCGGGCTGGCATTCGCCGACCCCGGCCAGGTCGACGACGCCAGGGTCGGCGTCCTGGCCGCTTCGGCCCTCGCCGGCCTCGTCGGGTTCGCCTTCCTCCGGGCCCGGTGTCGGCCCGCCGGGGGCGAGGCCCCCGACGGTTGATCGCCGGTCAGTTGCCGATCCCGCCGGCCGACTCGCGGTCGACCATGGTGTCGACGAGCCGGGCCAGGGCGAGGGTCTCGAGCTGGCGGACGCGCTCGCGGGTCAGGCCGAGGTTCTCGCCGATCTCGCGGAGGGTCATCGGGGCGTAGGGGTCGAGTCCGAACCGCATCCGGATGACGGCCGCCTCGCGGTCGTCGAGCTGGCCGATCCGGCGGAAGATCCGCTCCAGGTCGTCGGCCTCGCCGAGGACGTCGTCGGGCGGCCGGATCCGGTCGTCGGTCAGGACGTCGTCGATGACGAAGCCGCCCTCCTCCTCGGTCCCCTCGGGCCGGGCCGTCAGGTTGTTGACCTTGATCGCCTTGGCGACGATCCCGATCTTCTTCTTCGACAGCCGGAGCGCCTTGCCGACCTCCTCGGGGGTGGGAGTCCGGCCCAGCCGGTCGGTGAGGACGGTCACCGCCCGTCGCCACTTCGAGAGCAGGCTGACCATGTACGCCGGCAGCCGGATCGGCTTGCCGTTGTTCATCACCGACCGGCGGATTGACTGCTTGATCCAGTAGCTGGCGTAGGTGCTGAACCGGGTCTCCATCCCGCCGTCGAATCCCTCGACGGCCCGCATCAGGCCGAGGTTCCCCTCCTCGATCAGGTCTTCGAGCGAGAGCCCCTTGCCCAGATACCCCCGCGCGATGTTGACCACCAGCCGGAGGTTGGCCTTGACCATGTGCTCGCGGGCCTCGGGATCCCCCTCGGCCACCCGCGCCGAGAGCGTCCGCTCCTCCTGGGCCGAGAGCAGCGGGGTGCTATTGATGTCCTGCAGGTAGATCTGCAAGGGCGAGTGCGAATTCATGTCGCCACGTGCCGCGCGGGGCGTCATCGGTCATCCTCCTGGAGTGCGTCGACGGACCGCGCCCGGCCGCTCGTCGCGCCCCCGGGGTCCGATACCGCCCTGGTATTCGGGGCGCGGGGCGGATGCCGGATGCATCGGACCCGCATCCGAAACCTAGGACGCCTTTATTAGGCTGTCAACTCGCCGCGGGGACTCGACGATCCGCCGATTTCTCGCGAAAAGAACGACAAGTTGGTATATTGGGACGGACAAGGGCGGCCCGTGGGGGCATGGGTCCCCACCCCGGCCCAGATCGCCGCAAGCACAAGCAACTTCAACAACCCGTTGCGTTTTTTTTTACAGCAGCCCGTGCACGATCTTCGACCTCAAGCGGCGAAACACCGGTCAAGGTCTCCCCGCGGGCACGACGATCGTGACCTTCACCCAGAACGTGCGGATCATCCTCAAGGACCCATGCGGCCAAGACATGGCCCCGACCCCCCTCGGTTCCAAGAACGTGACGATCAGCGTTTCCCCCACCGATCCAACACAAGTGATCATGACCCACTGAACCTGCTCAAGGAGAACCTGATGAAGGCCCCTCGCATCATCCTGACGTCGCTCCTGGTCCTGGGCAGCGTGTCGCTGTGGTACATCCAGCGGGCCTACTCTCGCCAGGCCCCGCCGGCGACGTTCCCGATGTCCGTCGGCTACGACTCGGCCTCACCGAATGCCCAGACCTACCAGGGCCTCGCGAACGTGCTCGGCGGATACACCGGCCTGCCGGCCGGCAGGGCGACGTTCTTCTCGGGCTACACCGAAGCCAGGGGCTTCTTTATCGTCGGGTGGTCCAGCCACATCACCGACGCCCAGCCGAATGCCAACGGATACCTCACCACCCTAATGGTTCACGCGCTAATCCACTCCAGCGTCGGGGCCGACCTGGTGGTCGCCGATTGCGCTTACTACGAGCAATACCAAGTCAACAACGGCGGCAGCTTCTACTTCGTGGCTTCGTTCGACCCCAACGGCCAAGCCGGTCTGGTCTCGCAGAATATCGACGTTTATTGACGGGAGCACGCCCCCGGGCACCGGTCCGGGCCCGGCCGTCTCCCAGTTCATGAAGCACCTCGCCCTGATCGGCCCCGGAATGTTCCAGAATCCCGGCCGATCGAGCCGAAAACCCGGATCACGGCACAAGCCCCGACGCGAATATATATCCCGGGGGCCCGCCGTCCGGCGGGGGGCCAGGCGTGGGTCGTTGGGTTGCTATGAAACTGGATCCTGGTAGGGTCGGTGAGCGCAGCGAAATCCACCACAACATCCGATGTCGTCGGGAGTTCGGTGGGTTTCGCTGCGCTCACCCACCCTACGGGAGGAGGGAGGCGACCGAACCCGTGGTTTTCATGGGGCGCGGTGATGCAATCATCATGACGGCTCGGTTCTCCCGGGGGCCGGTGATGGCGATCGGGCGACGGCTGGGTTCGTTCTTCCTGGGAGCGGAGCGGGCGATCCGTCCAGGGCTTGGCTTCGTTTTTCCCCAGGACCGGCGATCGGTCGTCAGCCGGAAGATTGGCTTCGTTTTTCTCCGAGGGGTGATGGCGATCGGCCGAGGGATTGGCTTCGTTTGGGCGGGGCCCGAAGGCCGGAATTGGCTTCGTCTGGGATCGACGACCATCGAGGGTCCGGGATCGGCCCGGCATGGCGGATCGGGTTCGTTTTTCCCCGAGAGTCGGACGCGGAAGGCCGGCGGACTCGGGACGGGGCGGGTTGGCTTCGTTTTCGCCCGGCTTCTCGCGACGACCGGCCCTCCGGCGCGGATCCGCGACGTCGTCCTGAGCTTGACGGTCGGGGCGGCTTTGCTTAGCCTCCGCCGCGATCGCGACCGATCGGCGTCCGGGTGGGATTGCGGGGGCGACGATGGGCCCGGGGGGATGGCGAAGATGACCGGACCGGCACCCGCGGTCGCCCTTCTCGGCCGATTGCCGTGGGGCCTGCTCGGCATGATCGCCCTGACGGCGGCGGTCGAGGCGTTCATCGCCGGCCGCGGGCCCGACTTCCGGTCGACCGCCGACTGGGGATGGGCGGTCACGGGCAAGGCGGCCCGGGTCGAGGGGCCCGGGCGGGACGTCCTCGTCTTCGGCGACAGCCTGGTCAAGCTGGGGGTCGCCCCCGGCCTGGTCGCGGTCCGGTCGGGCCGGTCGACGTACAACCTCGCGCTCTGCGGGGGCCAGGCGCCTTCGACCTACTTCCTGCTCCGCCGCGCCCTCGATGCCGGGGCCCGGCCGTCGGCGGTCCTGGTCGACTTCTTCCCGAGGCTCCAGCAGCTCGGCCCCCGCCACGGCATCGAGCTCTGGCCGGCCCTCCTGGGGCCGATCGAGGCGGTGGAGCTGGCCTGGGTGGCCCGCGACCCCGACCTCCTCGCCTCGATCCTGGTCGCCCGGGCCCTGCCCAGCGTCCGGGCCCGCCACGCCCTCCGCTCCTCGATCCTCGCCGCACTGGACGGCCGCCCGAGCCCGTCCCGGGACGCGACCCGGGCCTACCGGCGGAACTGGCGGAAGAACCTCGGCGCCCAGATCATGCCCTGCGGCGTCGACCCCGATGGCGACTTCGCCAGGGTCCGCCGCGACTTCTTCTCCGACCTGGACTTCGACCCGGTCAACGTCGCCTTCATGGAACGCTTCCTGGCGCTGGCGGCGTCCCGGGGGATCCCGGTCTATTACCTCGTGCCGCCGATGAAGCCGGGGCTCCAGGCCGAGTGCGAGCGGTCGGGGTTCGACGCGTCCTACGTCGCGTTCCTGGAGGGGATCCGGTCGCGATACCCCAACGTCGTGATGGTGGACGCCCGCCACGCGGCCTTCGACCCGGCCCTCTTCTACGACCCCAACCACCTGGGCCGCGACGGCGCCTGGGCCTACAGCATCGCTCTGGGCGACCTCCTCGCCCGACGCCCGCCCGGGTCGCCCGGCCCCCGGTGGGTCGAGGTCCCCGGATTCCGGGGCCTCCCCGGCGGCGCCCCGCCGGAGGACGTCAACCAGTCCAGCGTCTCCATCCTCGCGGGGGATCGCCCCGGCCTGATCCGATGACCCAGCGCAAGCCCCGGGGCCCGACGGGACGGGCCCGATCATCACGGACGATCTTATGCAATATAAAATGACGTCTTATTCCGACAATTTTGAAGACGTTTTGATCCGCCGGGCCTTCCCGGACGAGGCCCGGGGGTTCTACATCGACGTCGGGGCCTACGAGCCGGTCGACCATTCGGTCACGAAGCACTTCTACGACTCGGGCTGGCGCGGGATCAACATCGAGCCCAACCCGGCCCCGTTCGCGAAGCTGAGCGCCGGCCGCGACCGCGACGTCAACCTGAACATCGGCCTCTCCAACCGCGAGGGTCGGCTGACGCTCTACGAGGCCCCGTCGGCCTGCTGGTCGGTCGACCCGGACTTCCTGACCGGGTACTTCGGCGCCGACCGGGCCGCCCTGGTCGAGCGGTCGATCCCCGTCACCACGCTGGCGAAGGTCTGCGAGCGGCACGTCCCGGAAGGGGAGGTGATCCACTTCCTGACGATCGACGTGGAGGGGCACGAGCGCGAGGTGATCGAGGGCGGGGATTGGTCCCGATGGCGCCCGAGGCTGGTGATGGCCGAGGCCAACGGGGCCGACACCTGGGGGCCGACGCTCGTGGCCGCGGGCTACGCCTTCGTCCTCTTCGACGGCGTCAACCGGCTCTACGTCCGCGACGAGGACCGCCACCTGATCCCGACGCTCAGCGTCCCGGTGAACGTGAGCGACCGCTTCCTGATCCACGGGTACATCCGCCGGATCAACGAGCTGGAACGGCGGGTCGTCGAGCTGGAGCGGTCGCCGGACCCCGACCTGACCCCGATGGCCCTTCGGGTCGCCCGCCGGCTGGGCCGGGCGTCCCGGAGATACCCCCGGGTCTCCTCGATCGCCGGGAAGATCGTCCGCAGACTGACCGGCTGAGGCCGTCGTCGGCCTCGCGGACGGCGAGGGCCCGGGATCGCGCCGGCGCGATCCCGGGCCCTGGACATTCTCATGCGATCACTTGGTCGCGTAGTAATCCACGCTCTTCCAATCGACCATCATATATTCCGCCTGGCGGAGGACCTTGCCGCCGCCCGACTCGACGAGGGCCACCACCTCGTGCTGGGGGATGCCGTGCATCTCGATCCGGGCGCGGAATGCCTCGGCCGGGGGGGCGACCCGGACCTTGATCCGGGCGGTCCGGGAGCCTTTGGACTGGAACCAGGCGACGTATTCCTGCACCATGTCCAGCTCGAGGAAGTAGGAGCCGGGGGCCCCGGGGGCCCGGACGGTGATGGGGATGGTGACGGTCTGGCCGGGCTCGACGTCGTGGGGCAGGTGATTCCGGACGTCGTCGTGGACCACCATGTTGCCGTCGCCGTCGAGCCAGTGGTTGGCCAGGTTGATCCGGGCCCGGCCGTCGCCGGCGGCGGGGTCGCCCAGGGCCGGCCAGGTGACGTCGCCCAGGTTCTGGACCTCGACGTGGACCGTCTCGCTCGCCCCGGTCTCCAGGACGACGGGCGGGATCAGGACGAACAGGTCGGCCCGGAAGCCCGAGTCGGGCAGGGCCGCGGCGGACGCCGTGATCGGGCGCCGGGCCGGCGCCGGGGCCGACGCGGGGGCGGCGGGGGCCTCGGGGGCCGGGTCGGCCGCCGCCGCCACCTGCTCGACGGGCACCTGGAAGAAGAGGACGCCGCCGGGAGCCAGGACTCGGACGAACTCCCGGATGTAATTCTTGGCCAGCTCGGGCGGCATGTGCTGGAGGACGACCGTCGTGAAGATGAAGTCGAACGTGTCGTCCTCGAAGATTTCGAGGTCGTTCTTCGTGTTCAGGACGTACCGGCAGCGGTCGCCGTGGCGGTTGTACTTCCGCGCCCCTTCGAGCATCGGCGCGGAGATGTCGACGCCATAGGTGACCTCGAACCGATCGCCGAGCGGCTGGGTCAGCCGGCCGACGCCGCAGCCGAAGTCGAGCGCCTTGCCCCGTCGGACCGGGATCCCCCACTCGTCGAGCTGGCGGAACGTCCCGGCGATGTGATTCTCCCCCGTCCGGAAGAAGTCGTCGAGGTCCCACCGGCCATTCCGCTTGTCGGGGTCCGACATGATCGCCCACATCGGATCGGTCTCGCCGAACGCCGTCCAGTGCTTCTGAACGTCTTCCAACTTCATGGACTGAACCTCCTTGTCCCTGGGAGATGGCCGCGGCGGGCACTCTACCCCAAATGACGTTTTCGCACAAATCCAGTGGGATCATCGACCCCGACGGGCCGTCCCCGCCGGGAATTCGGGGATTGGCGGGCCGTCGGGCCTTCCGATCGGGCCATCAGAGGCCCCCGAAGATCGGGACCGGTCGATACCTCCCCGGGTGAAGTCGAGGCGCCGGACGCCGACCGGGCCCGCCCGGCCCCGGATCTCGACCCCGCGTCCCGCCGACCCCCGGGCCTCGCCGAGGAAGGTCGGATCCGGATCCATGTCCGATGAGAGCATTTCGGCAATTTTGGTAATCTCCGGGAGAAAAACGGTTGCTTTTGGAGTAGGCGCTTCGTATTCCTGAACCTGTCCCGGGGTCGTGCCCGACGCGAAGATGGAATTCGACTCTATTCAAACCTCCCCGACGGCGGGCGAGGGGGTCGATCGTGCGCCGTGATCACGACTTCCGGCGAAGGGGACCACGCGATGTTGCGCACCGAAGCGGTAAGAACCGGCCTGTTCGACCTCCGGGATCGGGCCTCGATCGGCCTGAAGCGGATGTCCCTCCTCCTGCCGATGCTGCTGGGCTCCATGTCGGCCCTGGCCCAGGATGGCTCGGGCCATGTCTTCGTCGAGACCAATGAAGGCGGGGTGCCCGGGCGTAACGCGATTTTGGCGTACCGCCGCGACGCCCGGGGGCTCTTGACGGAGGTCCGCGGCTCGCCGTTCTCGGCCCGGGGGACGGGGACCCATCCGACGTCCGACCTGAGCCTGTCGACCCTCGGCCCCCTGGACTCCGATCAGTGCATGATCCTGGACGAGCGCCGGAGCCGGCTGTTCGCCGTCAACAGCGGTTCCGACACGATCGCCGTCTTCAACGTCGGGTCCAACGGCCGGCTGGCGCACGTCCCGGGCTCGCCGTTCCCCTCGGGCGGGATCAACCCTTCGAGCGTGGGGCTCTCCAGGGCCGGGGTCCTGGTCGTGGCCAACAAGGACTACGACCTCGGCCGGCCGGGCTTCAACCCGGCCACGCGGCAGGGGAGCTACACGTCATTCCGGGTGAATGGGAGGGGCCAGCTGGTCCAGGTCCCGAACTCGACGCTCCCCGCCGGCCCGGTCGGGGGGGTCGGGCCCATGCACGCGGTCCCGAGCCAGGCCCTGATCTCCCGGGACGGGCGGACCTTCTACGACGCCAATTTCTTCGGGCTCCAGGTGAGGTCGTTCAACATCCTCCCCGACGGCCGGATCCTCCCCGCGGCCGCCATGATGCTCCCCCCGCCGGCGGGGACGAGCAAGCTCAAGCTCCCGGTCCCGCTCGGCCTCCAGGTGCACCCGACGCAGCCGATCCTCTACGTCGGATTCGTCCTGGACAAGGCGTTCGGCGTCTATGTCCTGGGCGAGAATGGCGTGATGGTCTTCGTCAAGGCCGTCTCCATCTCGGGCTCCGGCCCCTGCTGGTTGCTGACAAATGACGCGGGCACGCGCCTGTATACGTGCAACAATTTCGACAACACCGTCTCGGTCTTCGACATCACCAGCCCGTTCGATCCGGTCTTACTCCAGCAGGTCCGGCTCCCCCAGGGGCTGAACGCCGCCTCGCCGTTCCAGCTGGCGTTCGACAGGCAGAATCGCTTTTTGCACGTCGTCACCCAGGCCGCCACGTCGAAGCAGGACCCGGAGCTGGCCAACGGCGTGGTCGTCCTGTCGGTCGACGGCAACGGGATGCTGAGGGTGGTCGACTTCGTGCCGATCCCCTCCTCCAACGGCTCGCGGCCCCAGGGGATCGCCGCCAGGTAGGCGGATCGGCCCGGCACGCGCCCGGGGTCCCGAGGTCCCGGACAATGCCCCGGGCGTCGCGCCGGGGCGTTGCCGGGAATTGATCGCGGCCCCGGCTCTCGACGGCGGGATCCGGGCCGCTCGATCGATCCGGACAGGCCCCTTGCCAGGGTCCGGGCCCTCGGGCAGGATGTGGCGCGGGGGACGACCCGAGGGGTCGGATCCGTCCTCCGCCGGCCCCGACCTCCCGGGGGCTTGGCAGATCAACCGGCCGCGACGGCCGGCCGCCCCGGAGCGGGCGCGGATCGCAGGTCGCGGACACATGCGGCGATGGCACGCGCCCGTCGATCGGGCATCCGGGCGCGCGGCAGCCCCGGTCGGCGGCGACCGGGCGGGTTGTCGCCGGATCCAGGGCACCACGAAGTTGCGAGCGAGGTCCTCAATGAGCGACCAAGAGCCTCGGCTGGAGATGACCGATCAGGACCGCCGCGACTTCCTCAAGGCCATGCTGGGCCTGGGGCTGGCCGGCGGGGCCGCGTTGGGCGGGTGGGGGGCCCTGGAATTCCTCGTCAACAAGGGGACGGCCGACACCTGGCACAAGTCGACCTGCCGGTTCTGCGGGACGGGATGCGGGATCAAGGTCGGCATGCGCGCCGGCAAGATCACCGACATCCGCGGCGACGAGGACGCCCACAACAAGGGGGTGATCTGCGTCAAGGGGACGATGCTCCGCGCCCTGCCGGACATCCCGGGCCGGCTCCTCAGGCCCAGGATCCGCAAAGGGGACGCATTCGTCGACGCGTCGTGGGACGAGGCGATGGGCCTGGTCGCCCGCAACTTCGAGGAGATCATCCGCCGCGATGGGCCCGACGCCGTCGCCTACTACGGATCGGGCCAGCTCTACACCGAGGAGAATTACACGGCCAACAAGCTGTTCAAGGCCGGGATCCGGACCAACAACGTCGACAACAACGCCCGGCTCTGCATGACCTCGGCCGCCTTCGGCTACACCACGGTCTTCGGCAAGGACGAGCCCAGCGGGTCCTACGAGGACATCGACCACGCCGATTGCTTCTTCCTGATCGGATCCAACACCTACGAGTGCCACCCCCCGATCTTCGAGAGGATCCGCCGCCGCCGCGACGCCCACCCGGGGACCAAGATCATCTGCGTCGACCCCCGCCGGACCCGGACCGCCGAGCTGAGCGACCTCCACATCCCGGTCATCCCCGGGACCGACATGCTCCTCCTGAACGCCATGGCACAGGTGATCTGCGAGGAGGGGCTGTACGACCGCCCGTTCATCGAGGAGCACGTCCGGTTCGCCGACGGCGAGAAGACCGTCGCGCTGGAGGAGTTCCGGGCGTTCCTCGACAGGGACTACCGCCCGGAGAAGGTCCAGGAGCGGCTCGGGGTCTCGGCCGAGATGATCCGCCGCGCCGCGTTCCTGTTCGCCCGGTCCGGGGCCACGATGACGCTCTGGACCATGGGGATAAACCAGGGGACGCAGGGCACGGCGCAGAACCAGATGCTCAGCGGCCTGCACCTGATCACCGGCCAGATCTGCCGGCCGGGCGCCACGCCGCTGTCGCTGACCGGCCAGTGCAACGCCTGCGGCGGGGCCCGCGACACCGGGGCCCTGGCCCACGCGCTGCCCGGCGGCCGGTCGGTGGCCAACCCCGAACATCGCCGCGAGGTGGAGAAGCTCTGGGGCGTCCCCGAAGGGACGATCTCGCCCAACCCCGGCCTGACCGCCGTCGACCTGTTCCGGGCGATGGAGGGGGGGAAGGTCAAGGCCGCGCTGATCATGTGCACCAACCCCGGGCAGTCGCTCCCCAACGTGGGACGATACCGGAAGGCGATGGACAAGGGCTTCCTGGCCGTCGCCGAGGCGTTCGAGGGGAGCGAGACGGCCAGGCTCGCCGACGTCCTCCTGCCGGCGGCCCTCTGGGTCGAGAAGGAGGGGGTCTACGGCCAGACCGAGCGGCGGTATCAGCTCATCGAGAAGCTCCTGGAGCCGGCCGGCGAGGCGCGGAGCGACCTCCGGATCCTGGTCGACCTGGCCGACCGCCTCGGCCACGGGGGCCTGATCAAGGCCCGGACCCCCGAGGCCGTCTGGGACGAGTGGCGGACGATGTCGGCCTCCACCAAGTACAACTTCGCGGGGATCACCTATCCGAGACTCCGCAAGCTCCACGGCCTCCAGTGGCCCTGCCCGACCGAGGACCACCCCGGGACCGTCCGCCGCTACGTCGGCGGCGACGACCCGATGGTCACCCCCGGCAAGAAGGTCGAGTTCTACGGCCACCACGACCACAAGGCCGTGGTCTTCCTCCTCCCCTACGTCCCCTCGCCCGAGCTGGCCACGCCGGAATACCCCCTGGTGCTGACCACCGGGCGGGTCCTGGAGATGTGGCACACGGGGACGATCACCCGCCAGATCAAGGAGCTGGCCGCGTCGGCCGGCCCGGCCCGGTTCCAGCTCAACCCGGCCGACGCCCATCACCTGGGGATCCGCGAGGGCGACCCGATCGAGGTCCGGAGCCGGTTCGGGGCGGTCAAGGGGATCGCCGCCCTCAGCGACTCCCCCCGCCGGGGCGTCCTGTTCGCCGCGTTCTACGACCCGGACCTGCCGATCAACCTCGTTGTGGCCGACCACTACGACCCGACGTCCCGAGAGCCCGCGTTCAAGGTGACGGCCGTGGCCGTCAGCAAGGTGACGGCCTGACGGCCGGGGGGGTCCGACCGTGGATATCGAACTCGTCACGATCGTCAAGGTGCTCGGCTCGATGGCCTGCGCCCTCGGGCTCCTGGCCTGCTCCCGCCTGCTCCGGTTCCGGCCCGCGGATTTCGCCTCGAACCGGATGGTCCAGCTCGGCTTCGTCTCGCTGTCGACCGTCGCGTTCTACAAGCTGGTCGCCTTCGTCGCCCTGCTGCTCGTCCCGGCCGCGGGGCTGACCCTGGCCAACTACCACGTCTTCGAGGGGACGCACGAGACGAAGTCCTGCATGCAATGCCATGTGATGTGGCCGATGGGGAACGACCTCAAGGACCCCGACAGCCAGAACCTGGCCGCCCGCCACTTCCGGAACAAGTGGATCCCCGAGCGGCAGTGCTTCGAATGCCACGTCGACTATGCCCTCGCCGGGTCGCTGGAGGCCAAGATGGACGGCTACCGCCACCTCTCGCGATACACGTCCCGGACCTATTCCGAGCCGATCAAGTTCCGGGGCCATTACAACAATCACAACTGCCTGCACTGCCACAACGAGACCCGGAATTTCGAAGGCGTCAAGTCGCACCAGGCCGTCCGGGCGCTCCTGACCGACAGCTCGGTGAGCTGCCTGAATTGCCACGGCAGGGCCCATCCCAGCCGGGAGCAGCGGACCCCGGGACATCCCGACTACAACCGGCTGATGGAGGCGATCCTCAAATGAACCTGAAATGGGAAGCCTGGGGGGCGATCATCGCGTTCGCGATCACCCTCTGGTTCACGATCGACCCTTCGCCCTACCCGATGGTCCTGTTCGCCTTCTTCGCCCAGCCGCTGTTCCTGATCGTGATCATCTTCTACATGGCCAAGGTGATCCGCGACCTCCGCGAACAGAGGGTCCTGTAGCCCGCCTTGAGGCCCGGCGGCCGTCGACCGGGCCGATCCACCCCCTCCACGGATTCACCCGGGAGGAGACGTCCCGGCCCCTCCTCCGGTCCGCTTCGAAAAGGGAAGGGGGATCGGCTCGTCGCGCGATCCCCCGGTTTCGTCCCGATTTCGATCAGGCGGATTTGCGTCGGGACCTGGCGGCGATGCCGACGCCGATGATGCCGATCAGGGTCATGGCGATGCTGGAAGGTTCGGGGGTCGAGGAGGGCGTCCCGCCGCCGGTCCCCCCGCCGCCGGTCCCCCCGCCGCCGGTCCCCCCGCCGCCGGTCCCCCCGCCGCCGGTCCCCCCGCCGCCAGTCCCCCCGCCGCCGCCGGTCCCCCCGCCGGGGGTCCCGTTGCCCGGGGTGTACTGGTAAGTCACCGTCACGGTGGCTCCGGCGACGGTCGCGATCGCGAGGACGTCGTTGCCGCCGCCCCCGCTGATCGTCGTGCTCGTCACGGTCCTCAGGTTGAAGGTGACCGCCGAGAGGAAATCGGAAAGGTTGGAGGTGATGACGAGCGGCGGGCTGTTGCCGCGCAGGGTGGTGGGGGTGAGGGTGAAGACGCCCCCGGGGCCCAGATTGGTCACATCCTGCGAGGCGGTCAGGTCGTTCGAGAGCAGGGCCACGCCGCCCCGGCTCAGGCTGAAGTTCGTGTTCTCGGTGACCGAGAAATTCTGCGGGCTGGGGCCGGTGTTCGTCACGGTCCCGCTGAGCACCAGGCTATCGGAGAAGCTGAGGGTGACGCCCGTGAGCGTCCCCTGGGCCGTGAAGGCCGGGACGACCAGGTTCGTCGAGAAATCGGTCGTCCGGGTGGGGATGTTGATTGAAACAGTCTGGAAGTCGGCGGATGCGCGATCGGTCGAGGTCAGGATCGCGATCAGTATCAGAAGGGTTGTGCAGGCCTTCGATCCGGAGATTCGTCCCATGCCCGATCCCTCCTTTCAGCTCAATGGGATGATGTCAGTAATCGGCCAGGGCCGTTTTGGATGCACACACTCATGAAGCATCTGTCATGCCACGACTCGGTTTCCACCCCCAGGGGAGGATTTGAGCGCGTCTGGATCATCATTCGTGATCGGATGCGACACCCGGAGCTTACTCGGGATCGGGGAAGTAGACTACACAAATCTTCCCCGATTCGCATAGCCATCTTGACATCAGGATCGAATCGCGGTCGGTCGGCCAGGCGACCGCCGGGCCACCTCGATTTTTCCCCGCGAAGTCGAGCCGCCCGGGGCGATGATGATCGGGCGTAAGTGCACGCCCGCGGCCATCTTATCCTTGATCGTCGCGGGACGTGGGTCGGGGATTTTCGGTCCGTCCCGCGCGGATCGGGTGGCCCCGGCGGGCACCCTCCGCGATGATGCGCGGACGCAACGGGCCCCGCCCGACGCGACCCGAGGGTCGGCATCGGGCGGGGCCGAGGGTGCCCATGCCCGGGCGGTCCGCTTCCGAAATCACGCCGACCGATGATGGCCCGCGCGGACCTGATTGACGACCGAGGCCGAAGGTCGGTGCCCTAGCCTGGTCAGATGCACCGTCGCGGCCGGGGTTTTCCGGAAGTGGGCCCGGGATTCACCGACCGAGGCGTCGAGGAATGTCGCCCGGTTGGCCGCCGCGAAGGGCCCGAGGTTGTCGGGGCCGACGAATTGCTTCAAGTGGTAGCCGGCCGCGATGGCCGCCGGATACAGCTTGCCGTGGTCGATCGGGACGAAGTTGCCATAGATGTCGGTGAACCCCGACAGGAGCGAACGATTGACCCTGGCGGAGAAAATGCCGCCCGGCTGGCCATCGGTCCCATTCAGGACGCTTCCCGTCGAGTTGACCAGGCCGACGACGGTGAGCCGGTACGGATGATGGACATCCAGGCGCCGGGCGGTGTGCAACGTGACGGTCTGGGTGACCGGGTTGTACGAGGCCGAGATGATCGGGATCTCGACGGCTCGCTTCGAGTCGAGCGGGCCGAACAATCGATAGTGGGAGACATCCTGCGCGGAGGCGGGATTGAGCGGCGTGTCGAAGGTCAGGACGATCAGGGTCGGCTGCAGATGGACGCCGAACCGCTGGACGTTCACGAGATTCAGCGGGGGGCTGACCGGGGCCGGCGCCAGCTCGCCGAAGTTATTGCCGATGCTGGCCTGGCCCGAGCCCAGCGCGATCGAGCCGATCATGTCCACCGGCACCAGCACGCCGTCGGTGACGCCGTTGACCGTGCCGACCGTGTTGGACCCCTCCAGGAACCCGGCCGGCTGGGTCTCGGTCACCTTGTAGGTGCCGGGTGCGAGCGGGTTGCCGTTGGAATCGGTCGTGAAGGTGTAGGTGCCGCCCGGGCCGGTGGTGGTCGTCGCCGTCACCCCGCCGGGGCCGGTCAGGGTGAGCACGACGCCCGGGATCGGCGTGTCGCCCGTGGTCAGCGAGCCGCTCCCGTCCCGATCCTGGTACACGTTCCCCGCGATCGTCACGGGGAGGACCTCGCCGAAGTTGTTGCCGACGCTGGCCTGGCCCGACCCAAGGACGATCGAGCCGATCATGTCCACCGGCACCAGCACGCCGTCGGTCGTCCCGTTGACCGTGCCGACCGTGTTGGACCCCTCCAGGAACCCGGCCGGCTGGGTCTCGGTCACCTTGTAGGTGCCGGGTGCGAGCGGATTGCCGTTGGAGTCGGTCGTGAAGGCGTAGGTGCCGCCCGGGCCGGTGGTGGTCGTCGCCGTCACCCCGCCGGGGCCGGTCAGGGTGAGCACGGTCCCCGGGATCGGGGCGTCGGCGGGGGTCAGGGTCCCCGAGCCGTCTCGGT
>JAABUK010002559.1_pt1 | contig 32432 bp, 34 predicted proteins | sample 5559141 | NCBI WGS metagenome assembly JAABUK01 (sample SAMN10711869, study PRJNA513367) | rock metagenome | isolation source: Antarctica rocks | place: Antarctica: Victoria Land, Pudding Butte nord | collected 2016-01-03 | reverse complement strand
TTATATATTAACTATTCTTTATTTAATATAAGTTATATATAATTATATAAATAGCTACTTCTTAAATCCTTCTTTATAATATATCTTTATACGTATCTTTCCTTAATAGTATAATATCTAAATATAATAATAATAATAGTAAATTTATTATAATAAAATATATTATAAGCTTCTATTATATATACCTGTTTATCCTTATAAGTTATAGATATAATATAATTAATAAGGAATAATTAGAAATAGGTTAATAATAAATAATAAAAATCCGATATTTAGGTGTAACCGACGTTAGGCCGGGAACCCCTAGGAGCTTTAGCGACTAGGGTGGCGCCGATTAGTGCTAGCTTGCTCAACACCGCCAGGAAACCACCGACCATTTGATTGAAGGTCAATCTCGCGGAGTCTCGAAACAATCCTCTTCTTCCTAGCTTGCGTCGGGAGTTGATACATTCGATTCCACAATTTCCGCCATGTCAGAATCAGAATTAGACGCACGACGATCTCTCTCATACAGAAAGAAGACTACCCATGTACTCAAGTCTTTTTCTCCTCTTACTGGTCTCCTTGGTTTTTTAGTGGAGTCCCTCGCTTTGACCTGGGGCATCAAGTCGTATAAAGCGGCCCAAACCGCGAATGATCTCGCAAACCTGAGTAATGAACAGGCCTACCTAGCAAACCAAATCGCTTTGGTCTCGCTTTGTCAGGGAGATTATGGTGTAAGAGGCCCTGGCGATAGTCTATTATCCTAGCAGCCCGCGCGTTGTTGACCAGGAATAGAGCAATAAAAAGAATGCCTGCGACGAAGTTCTGTCAACATTCAACGTTGCCCTACCCTCCATCGTGGGGAGCTTATTGGAGCCCTCCGTCCGAAACCCTCCTCTTCCAAGGTACAGTCTCACAAGACAGTCTTCGTCTCCAAAGACGGAAACAATTTCCCAGAAGCCTTTGATTGGCACCTTCGAGATGATGTCAATAGGCTGCGCAATCTTCGTTTCCGCGCACCAGTTATTTACCATGCAGATTGGGCCAGGGGGCGGAGACCATTCACCTTCGCTCATCATGTGGTCTGTGGCAATGATTGTATCCGTAGGGCTGAACAAGGCCGTTGTTAAGATTCTCGATCATTGTGATTTGTTGGATCCACGCGTCGCGCGATTTAATTGGTAGCTCGACGCCTTTGTTATTGCCTGGGAAGGCTTGATTTGCTGTGTCAGCCGTGTCCTCATGGTTTGATCAAGATACGAATGTTGATTACACCGAGTATGCGTTCGAACTCTATGGGAAGCACTGGTCGATCTCCACCGCATCATGTTGACCCATGTTTGCCTGCAACAGCATACACAGTCCTGGAGCTCTGACACATCTGCAATGTAATTCAGAAAGCAGGCACATGAAGTACCTCAAAGGTCAAGCTGAAGCCCACATTTCATCGAAGACGAGTATGACTCAAATGTCAACGTTGGGCGACAATACAATCGAGGATATGTTCGGAAAATGAGTACTACCGACGGATCGACATGTCGGGATGAAAACCCAAAGACACCATTGCTTCACTGCGCAAAGGTTCAGGGCAACTCTGTCCGAGCAGAGACACTTGTTACAAATCCATCCCTCAATTTTTCCACATCACTAACTTACTCTTTCCCTTCAATGGCCCGTGAGTTTACAAACTCCATTGAAGCTTGGTAGTTCATGACAGTACAGACTTCCACAGCACGAGTCTCCATCATAGATATTACAATGCGAGTTCTCTGAGTAAAACACGCATCAGCACCTGTCATGGTATTAAGAATGGACGCTATCAAGAGCTGACCTTTGACACAACGCTTTGGCGTCTCAATCGCAAATAAATGGTTCTGCTCCTGCGACCAGAGCCAATCGAGACGGCGATCCAGCCATCGTTGACAATCGGAGTCTCCATCACAGGATGATGGATGAATCTCTCGTCCTGGCGGTTGCAGAGCTTCAATATCAGCTTAGGAGACAATACTTCTATTAGTTGCAACACATACTCCTTTGGTGGTACGCTGGGAGCGCTGGTAGCGCTGCGAGTGCTACTGCCACCGTTACGAGGAGAACAAGAAAGCAGCGCATGATCGAGGGTAAGGTGATTCGAAATCTCGCCCCAAATGTCATAACATCTGCGTCTGGTAGCTCAAGATCTCAGCCTCAATGTCTTAGAAATCAGAGGAACCGACTTGGTCCTTCGAATGATGAAGCGAAGAAAGTTGGCTCTATGAAGAACCGAATTGGACCAGACTATATTTTGAAGGCACACAGGTCAGCGAGTCCATGCGAACACGCATATCTTCCACGAGCGACGCCTGCCAACGTCCGTACGGCCAGAGGCATGAGTGTGAATTCAAGGAACGAGAGAGACCGCGCTTCTCCATCAGAACATCCTTAGAGACACGTTCGAGACGGAACTGTGGGGATCCTCGGGCAAAGCCAAGAGCAAGAGTGAAATTTCCATCTCGAGTCGAAGGATGATGAATTCGAGTTCAACAATCCTCCAGGAAAATCAAGGTCCAGAATATTTCGCTTTCCCAAACGAATCCAGATCTTTTCCACCTGTTAGACCATCGTACGCGGTGCTGTTGCTCAACGACATCGCCGTCAAAGAAAACAGAACTGTGGGAGTCTGGGCGTGAGTCTCGGGTATCTGCATCAAATCTACAAATGAAACACCCGAGGGACCCAATTCGAACCGCATGGACAGAGAATTTGTCACATCAATGCCATTGGCCGCAATTCAATCTTCATTCAATTGACGGAACAAATCAAAAGATACCTGCCTCGAGTCTGGCCCGTTTCCAAGACGGTATCAAATTACGCTCCAATCACAAAGTATCTTGCCTTTCTTCCCATCCCATCAAATAACCAACATATCAGTAAATGACAGACTGACTTCCATTAAAATACGACCAAGAAGACTCGAAACTGTACAAACGCGTCACAGCCCACACTTCAAATGCTCTCGACGTCTACATCTCCACATCTTCCCACGAAACACTCGACAAGACATACCCCTTACAACCTTCAAAACAACTACAAGACCCACAAATATCCATACCCAACCCCTTCTTCAGCAACCCCTGTAACAGCATGACAAATATCAGAAGACGACAAGACTTAAACCCTTTCCTCCTCCCCTCCCTCACACCCCATACAACCCCCAATCTCACAAATCTCCCAAGCGTGCAGCTTCCCGCCCAGCACGCCGCCCACAGTACCACTAACATGCATGTTCCCGCCTCTCGAGTCCCTCCCGCCGAGTACGTCTAGATGCGCACCTCTCCGACATTCCACTTGTCGCAAAAGAGAGGGCGAAGCTCCTCGGGAAAATGAGATGGTGTTGAAACATGGAAAGGCAGATCAGCGTCTGGTACATCAGAGGATATCTTGTAGGATTGTGCGAAAAGTGTAGAAAAGTTCATGTCACTAGGAAAGTACGGGATAGGGATAATTCCAAATAAATCTTCATTTAAGAGCGACAGATATACTGGCATAAGCATAGACTACATGAACTACTGTAACGCCGGCTCACAGCCCGGGTATCCCAGCTAACCCTCCCCTGCCTCCTCTGCAGAGGTACCCAAACCAATAAAGCATCAATTGTTTTGCAAGGACATGGGTTATATAAAGACCTGGCCGTCGGCCATCCTGACACCATATGAAATCACAGCCGATACCACTATGAATCCTGAACCTACAAACCATCCCATAATTCACGTAACCCACTGACCTAACCTCACCACCTCCCATCGCTCCTGACCAGCCTCTGCCTATCCGTTTCTTCACTCTCCCCCCTTTCTATATCTCCCTCCTCCACCAGCTCCCACCGCTTTGTAGGGCTATAATACCTACTCTTCGGCGGCACCGGCGGTTTCGGACTTTTCAATGGAGGAGGATTTCCCATCGGATCGTATGTGGGGGGCGCAAACATCAAATGTGTAGGTTTGGACTCCATATATCGCGGTGGTGGCGACTGCTGAAAGCCTTGTACCGGCGTACCGCTCCCGTGAGGATATTTAGTGGAAGAAGGCCAGCGCTGTACCAGCGGCATCGCCTTGGGCAAGGTGTCTTCATACTTCATTTTGGACGTCGAATTTTTCTTGGTAGAACTACGACTTGGGTCTGACTTCCACTTCGAGCCGATTTGGGAAGGGCGAATGAAGATCGGTATGCTCCCGGACATGACAGAGGAGAGCCAGGAGGCGCCTTTGTAGGAGCTGAGCTTGGTGAATATGGGTTTCATGACGGGAAGACAGGCATTGATGATGCCGAGGAGGGCTTCCAGGCAGGTGAAGAGGGCGACGAGGCTGTAGATTGACTGGGCGTTTGAGCCGACGTTCTCCGCCGATATTTTAATGCGGACAAGGGTCAGAACGCATATTCTGTAGGATCACGTCAATCTTGATGACTCCACTCCAAAGTAGTGTTGGATAATTAGAGGTAGGAATGAAGGTCATCCATACACTATGCCCAGTCCGACCACTCAATATAATCTTCTTTTTAGCAGCCATCTGCAATCCCCACAGCACCGGCATCGGCAGCGCGACGACCGTCACATCCATAAGCAGATTGAATATTCCAATATATAGATCCAAGCTCTTCTGGTCCCCACACATCCCACCAGGTATCCGATGGTCCCACTGGTAAGATATAGGGCGGCATATAAGGCAGACTGTAATGACAGTGGAGAAGAAGAAGGCAGCATTGACGCCGTGGGTGACGTAGCAGGCTAGGCGAAAGGGTTTGGTGAGAAAAATGCGAATGTAGAGTTCGAGGATGGAGGCGCGTATGAAAAAGACGGCGACAGCCCAGGTAGTTTGGCCCACAAGGAGGGCCTGTTACGCATGATTTAGTATAGACCATGTTGGCTCTGGTGGAGGGATGGAAGACACCTTGCCTTGAATCATTACCAGACGTTGTATAGCCTCTGGATTGCCATTCTGTGTGACGCTTGCACCAAGATCCCAGTAAATGTTCGCTTGGGATACCTCAGACGTTACCTTTTTCAAGTCGCCAAGGAGTACTCACAGTACATTGTGAACACAGTCTCAGCTAGCGCCCAGATCTAGTCTATATTAGAAGTAATCTCTGCACTGCATCAGACGTACTGCCTACCAAGCCTACAACGATGAGATAGTCACTCAATTCCCATATACGCCTCTGGATCTTCCCTGCCCATAAACGAAAGATAACAGCAATGAGCGCGAGGAACGAAAAGATCGATAGAATGATTATATGCGTTACCCTCGTCGGGTCGTTTCTGAAGGCAGTTGACGCCATCCTGTGCGCTCATTAGAAAGCGTTGATGTACGATTCGATGTCCTGCTCGTCGTCGAGATATTCCTACCTTCAAAGGCCAATGGCTACGTCAAGTAGCTTACATAGTACAGGAGGAAACGAGTGTGAGACGCAGAAACGCATGTTGTAGAAAAGCGTCATTCAAGTACGCACTGCGCCATAAACATCAGTTGAACATGATTGCCACCGCAATACTACCTCATTGTGACGAAACGATGCTACACGCACCCCCCTCCACGACCCCAGTGAGTGAGGCTTGCTATCACTTCGCCTCCATGCCAATCAGCTCACCCACCATGAGTGTGATTGACAAGGTTGCACATGAGCTTACGCCATACGCAAGCATCTCTAATAGGGGGCTGAAACAAGCAATAAGAGGAAAGGAGACTCAGGCCATGCGGCGAAAAGCAAAGAAGCTGGGGAGAAGGCGGGTCTCTATGAGTGCGACATAGGGTACGCATCGACTCTTTTGCAGACCCAAGTGCTGCAACCCACCTTCCAGTCGGAGTGTCTTGTTCCTTGAAGATAACTAAATGGAGATCCCACGAGGGATCACACCCGGCAGCGGCTAAGCCTATAAAGGCTGGACTGTCGATCATCTAAGCTTACAGAAGCTAGTTCGTCCAGCCATTGGACCTCCACAAATCAGCCGTTGCCAGATGTGACTTCTCGCCAGGTGATGTGATATAGAAAGTGCTAGAGCTGGGCTGTCTGGGAGGGCGTAACTCTGGGTGTTGCTACCGATGAAATCCGGACTTGGAACGACTTCCAAAAGCTAACGGTAGTGTCCTGCCACCGCATTATCGTATGTATGACATTCAACTGGGGTAATCGCAAGCCGCTGACATTCAAGATGTGTGTGCGACCGAGGCACGGATCGGCCTGTAGCAAAGTACTCCGTAGCGAGGTGGTCGTTACCTGAAACGTGCTTCTTAGAACGTTGAAGGACGATGCTGATCACTGGGTGAAACGGGCTTTGGAGAACCGGACCCCAACAACGTGCCTTTCCTGCAGTCTCATTCAAACCCGCTCGGGTGGGAAGAACGGTACGCATTCGGATTGTGAGTGTTATGGTAGGGAAAGGAAGAAAAGCATGACTTGGTTGCTCACTGACGAGGTCTTATTCTTATATCAAGAGTCCTCGATCTCGGTGAACGATTGCTGCATGATTGTCACCGAATAGTGCAGATGATGAAACACGAGGGATGAAGCTGCAGTGTGGATTGATAATGATAATCAATTGATAGTACCCTTTGCGGCCAGCTACTCGTACTGCTACGCCGCTCTCGCCCCGCTATGTCAATGCCACGCCACTTCCTAGATAAGCATGCAGAATGCAAACAGTAGGTGCCGCCAACGCCTCGCTCCCAGCTTGAAAATTCACAGATGTCCAAGATGCTCCTTCAATCAATCTTTGCTTCCCCTAGAATTTCTCCATCAAGTTCTTCCTTACCGTCCACATCCGTGCTCTCTTGCCATATATATACATTGGCACTGTGGTTGCCAAGCAAGCCAGCTGGATTCCTCCGATAGCTATAAAAGTCTTTTTCGAACCGTCCGCCGCCAACCACTTGTTGAAGAAGAGCGAGAATACCAGGCCGTGGAATATGTCTAGGTAATTATGATTAGCAAACATGATTCTTAAAGAAAAAGGGAGCGACTCACTCTTGGAGAAATTCAAGGTGACCAGTGCCTCTCCTGCATACTGACGATAGCTGTCCACAGCAAAAGTTATGGACGTTGTGCTACCCAATGCACAGCCAAAACTAATGATGCCGAAGAATACCGTCGGCACAATCCAGTTGTCCCTCTCCTCAGCACTCCAACCGAAGCCCATCAAACCGATGACGGTTGCAATGGTCACTGGAATCGCCATGACCAACCTGAACTCCGGCTCGTAGATACCGCCGTTCCGCCGGCTCATAAAGCGGACGATGATGTCGCTGACTTTTCCTGCAACTGCTGTTCCCAGTATGCCGCCTACAAAAGGAGAGACGTAGACAAGGCCAGTCTGAAGGGCGGTGAAATTGTAGCCGGCTTTCCCAGGGGTTGCTCTAGTTTCGTAGATGGAAGCAACGGACTCGGAAAGGACGATCAGCCAGCCTATGCTCAGGGAGTAGACTAGTGTGCTCCACAGGATAGACGGGTATGCAAACAGGATGAAGGGACGAAGCGCGACGAGAAACCAATTCTCGCTACGAAGTTGTCCGTTCCAAGGTTTCAGAGTCTGCATATATGTCTTTGGTGGCTGCGTTCGAAGATAATGAGTATAGCGTGGGCCTCCAGGTAGAGGAGTTGCAGGGTCGGAAGGATCTGATCTGGTAGAACCAGGGGTCTCTGGGATTGCTTCATCATGTTCATGCTCGTTCTTCATGTAATCAGTGCCTGGCTTCTCATTGGTGGCATAGAAAGGCGAGTTGAAGTTGTGTAGACCCGGTGTTTGAGGACCTTCGCCTCTTGGGACCACCATCGGTGCGTCTCTGTGACTGGCGGGCGTCATCGGCCTAGGAACTTCTACATTTGTGGAACCGGTAATCTCAGGACTCTGAATATGGATGGGATTAGCTGCTGAAGACATTCCAATAACCGGGCCACTCACGTATGGTCCCATTTCCAAGCCTTTTCCAGCTTCCTTCCTCGATTCACTATAGTCTTGAGCTGGTTCGGCAAACCCTACATGTTGACCATTTTTCTGTTGCCGTCTTTGAGCAATTGTTGCATGACCGGTTCCGCAGGCGGAATTTCCAATTGCGAGTCTCCTCAAGTCCATGGAGCCATCACCGCCTGTGGAGACATCGGCCTTATCGTCATTGTGGGAGAAGATCTTGGATAGATTCACCAACCCTGTTCGTCGGGATTTCGCATGCGGCCGCGGTGTTCGATCCCAAAAGGTCTCGGGAACGAAGAAGAACATGAGTACGAAGCAAAAGGCAACTACCATAGCGACAATCCTAAAAGCCATCAGTACGGGGCCGTAAGACAGCAACGTCCAACATGTGCTTACCAAAAGACCCATTGCCAGTTCAACCCTTCAATGATAGCTGCACTGACCAGAGGGATCAGGTTCTTTCCACTCAGTAGTAGCAGAGTGTAGATTCCGAGCCGATATGCCCGCTCATGAAGATAGAAGATCTCAGCAATGGTTGCCGACGGCAGGCATTCGACGGGGCTTACACCAAAACCCATGAAGATCCGAGCAACGACCAATGACGCATAGTTAGGTGACAAAGCGCACCAGATCGCGCTCAGAATGAAGAGCAATATGCCGACAAGATAAACTGGCCGCTTCCCAAACAGAATTGCGGTGGGCGATGCAACCACGGAGCCCAGGCCAAGACCCATCATATATAATCCTGTCGTAAGGGCCACTTGTGGGGTCGAGACATTGTATTGGGCGGCAACTTTGGGGAATCCAGCTGCGAGCACAGGTGTCATGCCACCACCAAGGCAGCAGTAGAAGCCCAGTGAAAGAAGAGCGACATCTCGCCTCCACATCGGCCAGTTCAAGGGATCATTCATTGAATCATCCGGCTGAGGATGAAGTATGATTTTCCCATCAGCGGTCTTTTTCTTTTCATTCTCCAATTGCTCGGCTGTCGGCCTTTGGTTCGTTGGCCTCTGACTCGAGGATCTTGAAGTTGGGGGGAACGGAGAAGGTAGGGAGGAAACCGACGTTCTGGCCGGCGCATTGCGTAAACCGAGAGGTTCGTTGCGGTTTGTATTGGACATGAGGAGGATCGAGCCTGAGCGGGCATTCTGTCAGTCTATTGCCAGCCCCGAAGAAGACCGATTGTCCAGATAGAATATTCTATTCATCTTGAGCGGCGATGCAGCAGTACAGAAAGGCAGCGATATCGACTTACCCGGCACTTCTTCGGTCTCCTTGTCGTTGAGAACGCCCATGCTCCATTTCTCCGGTTTCGCCTTGATCTCGTCATACCCATCTGTTGAAGACCCATCGCTAGTGCTGGATACACCGGGCGGAACCTGCTGTATCCCCAGTAGTTGCCTCCATATTGGGACCTTGGTCGTTGGGTGGGCTGTCTGAGCTGGCCCCTCAGACCGTGTATTTCGTCCGCAGGTAAGGTCGTCAGGTTTCTCGTCGGCTGCCATGGTGGTGGAGGATGTCTACAGAGCGTTCAAGGCCCTGGGGTTTCCGCCGCTTCGGTTGCGCGCTGGCTCAGCAGCACCAGGCTATGATCTCTGTGTAATGCGCAATGCGCTGCTTCCACAAAGGAGCGATCAAGGAAAACAAAGTAACTCGTAGGATCACGATTTATAGGGTGGTAAGAATAGGTCAAATGAATTTTGTGTCATAGGTAGTTGGTGGGTATAAGGATGGCGTCGTTTGACGTTCATGAGATCGAAGCAAGCTTCCGTTTTCGATGGAGCATGACCGCTGTATCCATGGTTCTTTGTGCCGTACTGCGCCCAGCGGTGGCAGGCGCAACGTACACGGGGTAAGCATGTTTTATGAATCACCCTCATGAGTGATCCTACGCGCACGAGCTATTCCCATCCATCATAGAAGTGGTCACAAGATTGAATATAAAATTAGCAGAGTGGCGGTCAGAGAAGAAGACCAAGTCACCAAAACTTCCCACGCCAAGGTTTTCCCAGCAGAATCGACTAGAGCTAGATAGGCTAGGCTCTGGGCTTCACACGTTCCTTCAAATCCCGCCATGCATACGCAATCTTGATTACAGCATCTGTTTGCTACGTTCGACCGATCTTCGGGCGGTGTCATTTGAACAGTATCCTTGTGCGGCGCTGGCTCTAGGTCGCGTTGACCCGCTTACTGTTGTACTGCGCAGCTGATCGTCCACGGCCGCATGCTGCGGCCGAAACGCAGGAGGTTTCTGTTTCACATCCACGCCTCAATCGAAAACGAATTGTACCCGCGACATATCGTCGTACCGACGACCGCACTGGCCGCCCGCCCGTGCGTATCTTGAGGCACTTCACATCCTGCTAAACATGGCTGCTGAGGCTTCATCGTCGATCGCTGTGACCGCCTGTTTTGGATACATCCCAGCCATTGTGCCTAGGTTGAGATGCTTCACTTTTGGCCACTGCAAGTGAGAATTGCGCCCTTGGGCTTTGTAAAGTTCTCCTTGGCGTTCCCGAAGATACTCATGGTTTAATCACATTGATGGCAGCTTGACGGCATTGAGGTTGTTCTCAGGATGATTATCCAATGACTTTGAACGTGAGCTAGCTGGTCTCCATCCCAAGTCCAGGCTATGAATACCTATGTGTTGCTATAGTCAGAGGAGAACACGGAAGATGTCCAAGGGTTTGAGAAGCCGAACGGAGAACCGCATGTCGTTCATCCGAGAGTTTGGCTTACAATCTGCCAAGCTCCGACATCTGCCTGCCAGGTGGACTGCCATCATTACGGGCGTAATGATTTTTAGGCTTTACCGCGAACGATACTCGATCTTCCACCTTGGGCATACCAGCTCTACCCATGTCAGCTTTGTCCGTCTTTAGACTTCGATAGAACGGCGAAAGTCTTCCCCCTTCAAAAAGTCAACAGTGCAGACATGGTTACTAAAACGATATACACCGACCTTTACCAAGTCGTCGTCGACATCGGAGCTGTCCCACCAACAGAGGAATGGCTCCAGGAGACCACTTACCTGATTGACAAATCGGGACACACGACTGCAATACTAGCGCAGACTGATCAACCGACTGCAGGAGTCTCTCTTCAACCCATACCATTCACGCCAGCAAGAGCCCAGGTCTCACTCGCCGCTTCACCAACAACGACCCCTAGTCCAGCTCCTACAGCTTCGCATTTGAAGTCAGGCAATTCAAATACTATCATCGCGCTGGCCGCTGCTGGGGTCGTACTCGGCGTGGTCATCATGGCCGTGACCCTGTACTTCCTCCGGAGGCGAGCCTTGAGACAGCGACATCGAGCTCGCGGCAGTCCGCAACTTTCCGAAGACTCTGCGGCAAGTGGCTCATCAACATCATCAAACGGCATCGAGAAATTCTTTGACCAGTTCAAGACATCTCGAAGACTGAATCTCGCACTGCCGACAAAAGAAGCCATGCCAACTAGGGGTGCATTTCAAGAGGCGAGCAGGATAGCATCTGGTGAAGGCTTCGAGACGGATACTGCAGAAATTAAAGAACGATATGATCAATTACCAGACGTCCATCGCAATATACGTGCCAGTGCTGGGTTCGGAGCGAACACGTGGGGAGCTCTACCCGCGACCAAGATCCCTGTGTCTACTACAAGGATGACCGGAGAGGAAACGGGCGCAGTCGCACAGCCCACATCGATACTGAAACGTCCTGCGCGCAAGGGACCGAGACTGATAGACGCGGTCCAAGGAATGCTTGGCATTGAAGACGGGAAAGAATCCAAGATTGACCTTACTGAACCCAAGAAGAAGGTGACCTTTGGAAACGCAGAGATCCGCGAGTTCGGAAAAACCCCGTTGCCGTCGAGCGCGGGGAGTATACTCAGTCGGGATAATGCAGACTGAGTCGGGCAATTTTGAGACCAGTGGATCGAGGGAACGATGAGTGAAGTTTCATATATTCCTTCCATCCAGTCAGCCTCGCCGAGTCAAATTGTCTTAGTGTGCGGCCGCTTGCTTAGAAAGAATGTTCTTTGTTCGAACTCAGCCCAGCGGAATCAGGGGCCGAATTTCAGCAGCTTTTGCGGTCGCAATAGCCTCTGGGTTGGGAACGGGGCCACTCTGTTGTCAAGCTGTTATTGGGTGGCACATCTGCTGCGGGCTCTCTGAAACAGGCTTAGCGACCCCACATGGTAGGCTAAGTCTCAGATGATTCGTCGGAAGAGCGGGAGCTAATAGTGCTTGAAACAAAAGCTTGATCACGACTATGATACCCTTGTCGAATTAGGCCATCTCACGCTACGGAGTCTATGGTGGGAACGAGCCATCTTTTCTCAGCCCTGGGCGCCTCGAATCTTCACCCAGCTCCACTTTCGTTCACTTACATGTCGTACCCCTGCACCCCTGTTTACCACGTTGCACCGTCAATTCTTCTCATATCCCCACTACGGAGTATCACGCACTGTCATCATTCCGCTACTGTACGACCTACACTGCCTCAACCGCCAATGAGGTTATTGCCGGCGGCACACTACACATATTCTCTTCTTTCTTTCTTTCTTTCTCTCTTGCTTTCATTCTTTTACCTCCCCACCCCGTCCGGACAGCAACTGTACAAAGCCATTTCCTTCATCCTTTCTTTGGACCGTGACCCTACGTGGTCTTTGTAGTCTTCCAATCGTTGTCCTTGGTCTAAGCCACGGCGTTATATCAAGGGTGCTATTCCTCCTACGCCAAGATCTAATGTTGCCCTTTCCATAGCCCTTGCTTTGTTACGGCCGCAATGGGTCCCTTGCCTCAATGGAATGAAGACAACGCCCAAAATACCTCAATGTTACACCAATGGGACGCAGGCAACGCCTCCGAGAATGGCTCATCCTCCTCCTTCGTGGACCACAAAGAAGGGGCGAACAATGCGGCGAATAAAGATATACGGCCGCTATGGCGGAGGATACTGTCCTCCAAACTTTTCTGGTTCCTCACCGTCATGGCTATCTTGTTACTCGGGCTGGTCCTTGGTCTCGCTATAAGTCTCACACGAGCAAAGCAGCAGCCAGCGCACTCTCCTTCGCATCCTACGGTACCAGCTGGTCCCCTCCCACCACCACCGGTACGATTATTAGGTCCAGAAATCGACTTGGGTTACACCAAGATACAAGGTCTCAGTTATCCTAATGGCATCAGCCAGTGGTTGGGCGTTCGGTACGCCCAACCTCCACTTGGAAACCTGAGATTTGCCGAGCCTCAAAATGTGACTGCGAATTCCACAACTCAGATGGCCACACAGGTAGGTTTACCATCTCTCCCAATACTGATGAGATTTTGCTAACATGTCGTACAGCGCGGTCATTATTGCATGGGAACGCGGAGTTCTCCCAACGATCCCCCCAGTTCGGGAGGCGAGAGTGAAGACTGTCTGAATCTTGATGTATATGCGCCCTGCGACGTCACGGCCAATTCAAAGCTTCCAGTCTATGTCTTCATCGCGGGCGGAGGCTTCAACATGGCTTACCCAACCCAAAATGGCAGCAGTCTTGTGCAGGCGTCGAACGGCAAGATCATCGTCGTGTCAATCAACTACCGAGTCAGTGCCTACGGTTTCCTTGCCAGCTCCGAAGTCATGCGCGGAGGCAGCCTCAACAACGGGCTGAAAGATCAACGTATGGCACTGCACTGGGTGCATGATCATATTGCCAGCTTCGGTGGAGATCCTGGCCACGTCGTGATTGGGGGAGCTTCGGCAGGTGCTGGAAGTGTAACGCTTCAACTCGCAGCTTACAATGGCCGGAACGACAACCTCTTCCACGGTTCCATTGCGGAGTCTCAGTCTTTTGGCGCCCTGCGAACAGTCGATGAATCGCAGTATCAATATGACGCTCTTGTGAAGCGTACCAACTGCGCCAACAACAAGGACACGCTCTCCTGCTTGCGAGCTCTGGACATCACCGCGCTCCAAACCCAGAACATAATCGACCACTTCCCAAACACCAACACAACCGCGCAACCACTCTTCGCCTACAACCCCACCCTGGACCGCGACTTCATCGCCGACTACACCCTCAACCTTTTCGACAGCGGCCGCTTCGTCAAACTCCCCACCATCTACGGTGACGTCAGCAACGAAGGTACTGTCTTCATCCCGCACAGCGCCGGCATGTCCGCGGACGCCAGCAATGCCTGGCTACAAGCGCAATTCCCCGAACTCAACGAAACCCAACTTTCCACCATTCAAGCCCTCTATCCGCCCGAGCCACAAGCCCACGCCCAATCCAACTCCGGCAAATACTGGTCCTCGACCGCCGCCGCTTACGGCGACCTCCGCTACGTCTGCCCAGGCTTCGACCTCAACAACCGCACCGCGCAATACGTGACTAAGAACCCCACCGCAGGCAACTGGAACTATCACTACAACGTCTCCGACCCCGGCCAAATCGCCGCGGGCCTCGGCGTCCCTCACGTAGCCGAACAGTCCGCCATCTGGGCAAGTCCAGTCCCCGAGAGCAATAAAGGTACCAACGCACCTATTATACCGCTTATGCAGGGCTATTGGATCTCATTTATCAGAGCCTACAATCCCAACGTCTACCGCGTACAGGGCGCGCCGGCGTGGGATGATTGGGGCAAGAACGATGGCAGCGGTGGAAACAGATTGTTAGTGCAGAACCCGGGGCCGAATGGAGATATCGGTACTACGAAAATGGAGACTGTGGATGCGGAGGCGAGGGGGAGGTGTGCGCAGTTGCTGCAGTGGGGGGTGGCTATTAAGCAGTGATCCGATTACTGGGTTCTAGCCTGATCTTTACTAATTTATAATGTCTATGATGATAATCTATGCATCTTGGATGTGTATTGCATTTATCCGAGCGAAGGTGTTTTGAGCGTGGGGGCGTTTGGGTCTGTTGCATTTTCAAGGGGTTAGGAGTATGTGGTTAGCCTGAGTGAAAGCCTCAGAGACTTTGTTTGTATGGATCGAGCGGTGTGGCATGGCATGGCATTTGTTGGATGATCTTTCTCGGCACCATTATACCCAATATAGTTACGATGACAATCGACAAAAAGTCTTGAGATTGAATGTCTCCTATCCAATAGAACGCGTGACTACGTATATCTACCAACTCTCAAACTTTACCCAACTCCACCGTTAAACCTTTCCTTTACCAATACATAAGGGTGCGAGGGAGTTTAGTCTAGAATGCGACGCTATATCTGGAATGTGCGTGCGTTGGTATATCTCCAACATTCCATCAGAAATACCTGTCCAATGCGGAATGTGCATCCGTAGGATTTCCAACATCCTACCCCGTTAGTACTTACTGCAGCATGAATGCGGCGGGAGCTATGGTTGGATTCGGAATCATTTACCCCTGGCTGAAGAAACAACCAACCTTTCGCACGTGTTGGTGGCACAGCCATTCCCGAATCCCATTTTGAAAACCTAAAGGAGCTGAAGAGCTGAGATGACGGCACGCCTTGGGGGGCCTGACCGGGCCTGACAAATAATGGTGGTGCGTTGACAAATTGAATGATGGTGTGATATTTCGTGCTTGACGATGATATATCTAGTAGTAGGTCTCGTTAGCGGAATTTTAGTAGTTGTCGTCGGAGAAATGAGAGGCCTATCAGGCGTCCAAGGCGTTCACACGTGGAGCTCGATGGGGACGCGGCGGGCGGGAGCGGAGATGTGCGATGGAGTTGTTGGGGGTAGTTGAGTCGTGTTTAGTTGGGAAGTGTGGTTAGATGGAGGATTGTAGGCTAAGGTACGGAGATAGAGGTTGGTGAAGGTGTGCGCACGTGGGAGGCTAGGATCGGCGTTAGGCTTGTTTTGGATGGGAGGGCTTGGCGTGGTGGTGAGCGGAGGAGCGGAGTTGTGATGATGTTTGAGGGTGGCACATTGATCGTATTGGTGGCGTGGTTGTAGAGTGCTCTAGTAGGGTATGCAGATTGTTGTAGAGGTCTGCGAGGAGATACACGTGCGGACGTGGAATTGAACGTGCTCTGATTATCCCAATAGGGTAATTCCATCGATTCACCTAATTATCTTCGCAGATTTTTCACAAGGCTATGATGAAGGCTAGCATCCAAGGTCTCAGGGCGAGTCTCAGCTTCATCAATATACTGTCTCAACAGAATGGAATGACAAGTAGGTTCTGCAGGCGACAGCTCTCGGGCAATGATGTCCAAGCCAGATTGATACCGGTGCACGCGTCCAACCAGCCGTCGCTGGAAACCCCCGTGAACTCATTGTTGACGATTGGATTCATCCTCATCATACTCCTGGGCATACACCTCCATCATTGTGTGAATTATCGCTTGTCATACAGCGATGAGCTCTGTGAAAGGGAGGCTTTGAGGATTCGCTGCATCGAAAGTGAAATGCTTGGGTATCTCGTGTCGGACTCTTTCAGTGTTGGGACAGTCTTTTTTCGATACTCAAGGACCAAAATCTGCAACTACGTCTTCTATCTTACCTGCGATTAACCTATGATATGTTATGATTGCCACAGCAAAGAAGTTCATGGATTCATCTACTATTATCAGCACCCTCCGTCCTTCTCGTACCTCCCATCACATGCTCACGCACACTTGTCAGCCACAGTGACTGGCTTAAACGCTTTGATTGTTATGTTTGGTATACGTGTTGCAGCGTAGAAGCAAACGTGATCGTTGGCAAGAAACCCCAGACGGTCTCTTGTAAGCCACGTCTGTGGCCGTGGTAGTTTTCTTAGTGATGTTGGAAGTCGCAAATATGCTAAGCTAGTACGAAGGTGCTTTTAGAATCTTATGGTCCCCGATAGCAGCGCGGATGATGATGTCCCCAAGGCTTGGGAATCGATGGACAGCGTCAAATTAAGGCGCACCAAAATACTTGATGGATAGCCTGTGTAGCATTTCATTCTCCGTCATTCTTTGATGAATACTCAAACCCTTACTGATGTCGTTAGGATCATGGTATCATAGGGCTTGTCCACTGGTAGATGTTCAATGGTGAGAAGTGACTGCCGTTATACTTGTGAACAAGACGCCAGCTATGTTCTTGAAGTACCAAGTGTGAAGAACTTTCGGGCAAGTTCACAAGAATTGAATTTGGAATCAAGTCAGTTGTCTGAGAGGATTTGTGAATCGAATCGTACTCTTGCTATCAGTTTGGAACGACCGAACTCATCAAAACTATTAAAAATTTCGTTGTTGGGGTCAGCATTGTCTATTCGATCGATTTCCCAAATCCAAGCCAGTCTCGCAGACGCTTGAGAGCATCTCCCAGTCCATATCATTAATCCTTGATGGCCCTCCTACGACCGCTATCTATATGGCTTTGTGCTTTCTCTCTAAACAAGGAAAAGGACGTTTTCTGAACGACAAAAGGTGAACGAAATCACGCCAGATCAGGCTTTCTCTCATGCTGCGTCACTTGTAGCAAGAAGGTAAGAAATCACTATTTGGTGGATTTAAAAGTGACGGATTCGGTGAAGGTGGCTCAGGGAGCATCATTCGAATATCGATCTCGGGATTGTATGTCATGAAGGCAGTGAAGTGTTGCAAGCCTCTCGGCCGTAAAATACTGGACTACATCCATCAGCATCTACAAAGGTAGAGACATCCCCTTCAACATTCTCAAATTTCGACATCTTCAACTTTTTCATCAATAGCAACTATCATATATATAAATCATATATATCTATATGGAACGCACGCCTTTCGGCCATTCTTGATTGCAGACAACACGCGTCCTAAAGATATCTAACTTTAGAAGGAAGGCGTGATCCGGCGGGTAAGTCATGAAAAGCATGGTAGTCCTTGAGCTTGAACCAATAACCTTGGATTGACGAGGACTCAGGGATCAGAAGCACCTGAAGTAGCCAGATACGACAAAGCTCAGCTGGTTGAAGCACTCAGCGGGCTCAGCAGAAACGACTGCACTGAAGCTGCACAAGCCGTACGAAAGGTACGTTAGGAGGCATTTCATGTTATGGCATGTCAGACTGACCGATGTCATGGCTACAAAGGCTCCCACAGGGAAGGATGACGGCGGTCCCAGCCAGCCGGTAGTACTCAGAGATAAAGTAAGCAACTACTGGTGTCCCGGTTCTCAGCTCATTTGACTGATCATCTAATGACTAGTAGGAATGCGGCCTGGTCGTAAGCAACAAAGAGATCAAGACTGGCAGATCCAACGCAACAGAAACCCACACCTCGAGCTACCGGCCTATCGAGCAAGCAGACCGCGAGCATCGATTCAATTTTCATGGCGACTACATGGGCCTTCTCCGTCCGTTAGTGCCATTCGAACGCATCATGTTCGATCGTACGATGTTCCACGTGAGAGTGGCGCGTGACATCATCAGCCAATGGAGACATTACGGATGCGAGATCGACTCTCGGTCCGAAGAGATTTTCGTCGGGAAAGAAAGGGGAGTATGCGAATAGCACAGCGGTCTCGTAATGGCTAGCGAGAGCACAGAGCCCTGTAGCTGACTATAGAAGCCGGCAGTCCTTGGCGGAAGGAGTAGACTATTGAGTCGAAGATGTAGACTCTGTGGAGCAAGAAGATATTACGGACCCTATTACATCCTAATTCAGCTAAATATTATGATAGTCGTGTATGGCCTTAATGATAGATCGGTTTGGATACATTCGAAATTGCTTTTCAGTTCAGGGCAGAAGTAGATCAGGTCGTGAATCCGGATCACACTGAGATACTGTTGACCTCGCTCGATTATATTGAAAGTCTAGGGGGATTCATGAACGTACCTTCGATCTGGTATGCACAATTTGTGAAAGATGATGGGGCACAGACTATCACACATGAGATCTCGTAAGCCTCAAGCGAAGGGATCAGAGGCATTTTCGATGAAGGCTGATATGGCCACATGGGGCTGATGGCATGTGCAAAGGAAGCCGTAGGGAGTCGTGGCTTGGCTGGGGCTTAGATGCATGCGATGTATGCCCCTGATGATCCGAATGAGAGGAGTATACCGTCATCTAGAACTTCTATAGCGGCATCGGAACATCCATCCTTACGCACAACAGTCAAAAGCTCGTATCAGACCACCACCTCCGTTACTTTATCTTCAAGCACCAAATAAATATTAAGAAACGGCATCTCCCCCTCGCCTCTCCAACCCGGCCAGTCCCAGACCTGCCACATCAAAGCATCATGATCTGAATTCTCCCTCAAACATGATCTCGTCGGGATCCAGTGAAGATCAGCCACCATGACCCCCGACCCAATCTCATACCCAAGCAGCTCGAGTCTTCGCTGTACGCCATTGCTGAAGGTTTTCGCAGCCATGGCTTCCTTCAGATTCATTTGATAGGAGTGACCGTCTGGATTCCTTGCCACGGCTACGTGGAACCATGTGCGCCTTAACATTTCCGGGGCGAAGTTGACTTGTGGGTAGCTTTGGGTCATGTAATCGGGGGAGAATCTTTGGGGCGGGTCGGTTGTGTGGTCGGAGCCTTGGTGGGCTGAGTCGTCGCTCTCGCTTTCGCTTGCTGATGATGCGTCGTGTTGTTCGATTGATACAACTGTTAGCTAGGAATGGGAGCGTTAGTAAGGCTCCATGTCGAGGTGGGTAGCGCCCTACTAAATGAGAGGACTGCGTAGCTGACACGCGATCATCGCTGGCAAGACGTTTTGCCGGTTGTTCGTCGTGGTCCTCGGAGGATGCGCGCTTTCCGTTGGTGTTAAGCTGGTCGTTAGGTGAATGCTGTTCCCACGCTTCTTCGTCGCCGGGTGGCATGATTGTCAACATATGCACTGGTGAAGCTCAGAGTGTGTCGTCCTTAGAAAGTGAAATGACTATAGTTAGCCGTCGCATGGTTTTGAGGATGTGAATGACGCAAGATGTTGTCGCAAAAGTTCTTTCATGGAGTTTGCTTCACTAGCGTTTAGTGTTGAAAACACAATGTCGAACTTCAAAGGGAGCCTGTCATAGCCGAAAGCCTTTAGTGCTATTTGTTTTCGTGATGCGGAACCGTTCGATCTCTTGTATTCTAAGCATTGGGACGCAAGACCCCGATCAACATATGATTTTGTACTGTTAAGTACCTAGGGACAGTGACGGGGGTAAGCGGGACTGCAGGTTACCACTCAGAAGGTCTTCAATCTCAGGTGCAAGACCATCAACTATGCTACCTTGTCTGACAACAGATCTTCTGCTCGAGAAGCAAGTGTTTTGATCTTTTCAAGCCCATGTTCTAGTGGTCTTCACTGCAGGTTTACTACACCTTTTCGCATATGTGTTACATGCTGTCCTTTCTTCGACCTCCTACAACAGTCCCACGCTAAGCCAACCGCTTTCCTCTTTCTCTAAATAATCTTCGTGGAGGGTGTAATGTCCTCGAAAGATCCTTCTTTGGAGCATGGTAGATTCTCCAGCTAGAAGAGACAATTGTGCATCTCTGGGTCGGTCTTTCAGTCTCAAGCTTTCGACCGATGCATTGTCACAAATCATGGTTAGAGCATCGAATGTGAGCAAATTTTCGGGATGAAGAAATGTGTTGTGGACCTTCGTACATACTCTATACAGATTTGGCTTCGATCATACGCTAAGATTCCTTGCCAAGGCCATTAGCCGGACAAGGCTAGCGCATAGGACTAGCCTGGCTCCATGACTCCACGACCACTGCCGGAGAGCAAGCATAGTTCGCTCTCGTCTATTCAAACAATATGCTATCATAAGCATGTTTCAGACTCTACGCTATGATGCTCAGAACGACAATGGCCAACTCGTCCAGCACGATGCCGGCCTGTCACTAAAACGTAGCTCAGCATGCGAGCGATGCCGCTCCAAAAAAGTTGCTCACCTTCTGAGTCTTGTATATAATGGATCAGGCTGATGCAAAACAACAGCAGCGGTGTACCGGTCGGAGAGAGAGCTGTGAGCGATGTCAACAAGCTTCAAAACCATGTCTGTATTCGTCTGTTGGTAACAGAAAAGGTGCCAAGCGACTAAAGAGACATAATGGTGTGGAGCCAAGTCAAGACGATACCACATCAACAACAGGTACCCCGACTTCTCCGACTGCGTCCAGGCTCGAGAATGAGGTGCCCCGTAGGATTCGAAAGCACTCTGAGCAGAAAATCTCTTCTCCAGAAACCTTCATGGAACCTACTTCCAGTCGTGAAGAGACCATAGAGGATTCTAATAGGTTGGAAATATCGGCTACGAGCCTTGAAGACGACTTTGCCTTTCCACATGACTTTCTACCAGGGTTCTTACCGATGAATGACTTACAAGGCCTGGGAGGCTATCCAGATCTAGATCTTGATGGATATTTTCTCAACGAAATGCCAAGCATTGACTTCGCTCCCAGTAGTCGGGATTTGGGTACGATTAGAAGTTCTTACATTTTTGTTCTGCGCTGAACATAACGCAGATGCGACAGCCACTCAATCTGGTCGGTATCAGTCATATCCGCCATCGTCGTCAATGGATCCAGTCCGTTCTGTGCCTTCTGCCGATAGCTCAGGTTCCGTGCACGGTATTGAACAGTCAGCTCTTTTGCCCGATAGCGCTCCTGGCTCAAAGGCCTTGGATCGATTAGAATCATCTGAACCTTCCTGTCAGTGTCTACGTACTATAGGAACAATGCTCATTGAGCTCGAAGCCAAAAGCCTGGTGTTCGAAAATGGTACACTGGATTCGATGCTAGCATCACAGAAGGATTCCTTGAGCCGTTGTAACTCGATTCTTGATTGCCAAAACTGTTCTATGCGTGCAGAATATATCCTTCTACTTGGCCTATTAGCGCAGAATCTTACCAACCTTTGCGAGACTACCGTCAACAAGTATCTCGACGAAGTACGGCGCCCATCCGAGAACGACAAGACTCTGGATGCTACGATACCGTCACCACCATCATCAGAAACGAGCGACAAGGTGTATCTCGGCCATTATAAAGTAGAGTCACCACAGGAGTGGCATACGTTGATGAAAGTTTTAATCATCATGCAATTGCAAAACGTCCAGTCTCTTCTGAAAGGCATGTTCAAAGCAGCATCGTTGGGATCAAACGCAAAGCATTTCCCAATGATTGAGCGCCCCTGTCCGACAGAAAGGAGGGTCACAATACTCATCCAGAGGCTAAGTCAGACGACGTGATAAAGTGTATTGCAAGTCGGGCCCAAAATGGTCTAAACTTAAGGAGATAAGTTCGATGTAAGATATAATACTACAATCATCTTGGGTGCCGTCAACGCATTTTGTGATCCCCTGAGGCTGACCACCACTGTTTTGGGTGTGTTCAAGCTTCACATCTATCAATTCAGCTCAATATTAGGGCTACTTTCTGTTCGGAAGCACATTCATCTTGCTATGTGAACTAGGTCGCCACCTTCCCACTGGAATACTCAACACCAATTGCTGCCCACAGCACGTAACATAGTGGGCACCTTTACAGTGGCCACGCGATTTGCTATAGTATTGATCATATCTCTTGATTTGAATGCGAAAGGATGTTGCCGACCGGCAATACCCCTGAAACGACCGGAAATGCACCCTTACCTCGGAGCAACTGGAGCCTCTTTGACATGTAAGGATGAGTGAACATAACTGGCTCCTGAAGCGGAGCAGGACAGTGAATGGTGCCAAGGCCACCCGTTGCGGTACATATGATGAGCCTGCAGCGCTTGGCATTGACGAAGATCCGATGCCTGTCTTCACTTCATCCGTGACAATAGCACGACACCTATTTCACTTCAATGAAGCCGGACAATAGCATTCATTGGAAGGTTGATCGGTTGGCTCTTGCTATATATACTGTTTCCTTTCCTCTACGTCTTGCTTTTCTCTACTCAATATTTATTAACATCGAATATCCCACTTTGCGCAGGCGCATTTCAGGTCTTACATCTAATTCTGATCAATCTTATATATCATAAATATCAACACGTCTTCATTCACCACCAGCAATCAAAGCGCAGGCAGGACCTCACTTTTGGCCTTGGTGATTCTCAAATCCACCGCAATGTCAGCGAATTTCTCTTTCAGCACCTCTTCGCTCCCAGAATCAATCCTGCCAGCCCTCGATTGAGTTCCTGCAACATCTCGGGCATGAGGCTGATATGAATTACGGCATGAGACATCTGGCAAAGCGGGTCAAGAGGTCTGATGAAGAACTGAAGCGTTTTATGCAAGAAGACTCCACGGACAGTGCCCTATTCATTTTGAACTTTGAGTGTGGCAAACGACTTTCATCGGATGCGATGGTACAAGTGTGGGACTATTTTAGAACGGGGGATGACTACATCTTCGACCCGTTGTTTTTCACTGACGGCCCTCGGACACAGCTATGCAAAAATTCGCTTCAAAGAGTCGAGATGATCCGAGCAAGTCTCCTTCGCTTCCTTCCCATATGCCAAACAGCATAGTCATTCACAAGCAGATTGTGAACCTTACTGTGCTCGTCAAAAGCGGCGGCGGCACTACGTACCAAGCAAGTATCGAAAGGAATATATCGACTTCTGAAGGAAGCTATCAGATCATGCCGAAAACCTCGCCAATATGGTCTCATATGAGACTGTTAGAATGTGATTGCTTGCGGAAATTGGAGGGCTCGGCTTGAACCTCAGCTTCCAAAGCACATTCTTCCCAGCACTGGTGCACAGAACAGGGAGGCTTCGATAGAAGCCAGCACCGGCCAAAAAGTTGAGGGGCCAAGTAAGCTCATCTTCCTCACTCTCTCCACAGCGTGGCTTTCGAGAATGACGCGAAATGCCAATGGTTTCCAAGGCTCCACAGTATTCCGCACCACAAAGCAGCAGGTAAATGTCACAAAGCAGTAGTGCAATATCGCGCGCCAGACACATTTCATAGTCGAGTACAGCGCCATCGCCATCAGAGCCTGAGGTTGTGTCGACTAAGGCCTTCAATCAGTACCGCACATATCTGCATGCAACGTGGACATCACCATCGGCTCAACACCTAGAACAATACCAACACTGATCGCATCCACTTCAGCACTCGCTCGCAGGTCTCAGGTTTCATACAGCCTACAACATCATCTCTGGGAGATTCGAGGCGGACGTTGAGTATTCATGTACCGAGCGCGACGAAGCGCGCAACGAATATCAACACCTCGCCGACCAAGTTCACCCATTTCAGACCACTCGGACCGCGCTGGAAAGGTCTCACATGTGTCCGATCTTCATGGCTTTAGGGATGTCGCTGCTGGAAGACACTTACGCCTGTGTTTTTGAGGGGCAGCATGTCCTTGCATAAAGTGCCAAGACGAGGTTGTTAGAGTAGGCGAGCCAAGAGTTTTTGCAAAGACAGTGATAGGGTGGAGCTTTGGGGCTGGGAAGCGAGAGCCCACAGAGAGGGGAGCCACTGCATGAGTGATTGAGGAAGGAAGGAGTGGTAGAGTGGCTTGGTGGCGATATATATGCCGTCCTGATGGCGTCAATGTGGAAAGCTTTTCATACGCTGGGCTGGCTAAGGCGTGTATCTAATTCGTGATCGTAGGCTTATAGATGATCGCTATCACTCGCAGTAAGGAGTCCCGAGCATTGAATGCGTTGGAAAGTTAGAGGCTTTTTTACGAAGTATCCTTTTGGTCGTAGGATGTGCTGGTCTCCTCCTGGATACTGACTTGACTTCTTTATCACGCGCTTCGGTGTGGCTTGACCCATTAGATGAGGGCGCCAGACTCCTCTCATCCGATTGGCATCCTTTGTAAGACGATTGATCTATGTGACTAATGCTCGTTCGTCGTTTCGTTCTTTTGCTCTGTCGTGCTTCCGAAAGCTTTGCAGCGACTGCAACACGCGGTCTTTCTCCTTTGATCGAAGCTCATTCCCTTGAGAGCAGGATCCCATGCACTTTGAAGTTCAGGGGTGATACGATTATACTTTCCGGCCAAGACATTGCGACTTTTCGCAATGCTAGTACATTGCAATATGGAACAAAAAGAACCCTCGAGGACTCCAATGGCCGTAAAGGGAACTGTGATTTGCAAGGTGCAGGAGATGCTAGCACAAGGGGCAACAGTCTCATTTGGGTAACAGAAGGGTCGAAAGACACAGTAATCGCCAGGCCTGCTCTGCTTATTCTGTTAATGTTGTGGATAGCCTTTTGAGAACGCGGGACTGAGGAAATAAGTGGAATGTGACAAGGTGTAAGGGAGGCTGCCTGTTCACGAATCGCTGGCCTATCGTACAGTGGGAGCATCTCGCCTTCCAGAACCCAAGTTTAAGATACCAATGACTTTGCTGGATCGAATGTCCGGTAATTGATCACGTGATGCTGTTCATTGTGATGACTGTAATATTTTAAACTTTTTGCACTGCTCGCGATTTGCCATGATATAGGCCAGTGAGCCTTTCAACATGCAGGAGTGAGCACCGCAAATACCGTTTTCGACCATGGAAGCAGGCTTCGCACGAGCGGCTCTTCAGAGACGACTGCAATTAGGGAGACAGCTGACTTCGGGGAGCTTGACCACCTTCCTCTTTGGGCGACACTAGCACTGAGAGCGGGTAGATCCGCTGCGTATCATCCCCGCCCCTCCTGTACATATCCGTCAAAGCCCCCAGTCACAACGTCTCCTTCCTTACTCCTCTGCAGCTGTGTGGTAGCGTGGATTCTTGGCTGCATGCTAGATGTCGAAGAACAAGGAGCTATCTGTGTCGTCCCCTTCCCTGGCTGGGGAGGACCTGCATGATGGGTTTGCCAGGGAAGCAGTGTACCATGATACGGATGTATTTGGGCACGAGGAGGATCATGATGTTCGTACTCCAGCTGTGTTCAAAGACCTATTTCACACGGGACGATTGTCTCGTCGCGGCACCGACTGACGTTTTTAACAAGATCCACTACAAGACCCTATCATGGGAACTCGTCGCGGTGCTGATGATCGCAGAAATCGTTAGCAATGGCATGCTCTCTCTACCATCTTCGCTCGCAGTCGTAGGCCTAGTCCCTGGTATCATATTGATTATATTTCTGGGCTCTTTTGGACTGTTCACAAGCTGGATCCTCATTCAGTTCAAACTGAGGCACCCGGAAGGTGAGGGACATTTCTTGGTTCATCGAATGCACAGGAGAAGAAAGGCTTGGCTCGGGATGCTCGCTTGTTTGTTCGCCATTGACTCTTCGAATGCTAATGCATTGCTTAGTCCACAACATGGGAGATGCCGGCATGATCCTGTTCGGGCCCATCGGCCGGGAGGTCCTTTCCTTTGGCACGATCGTCTTTGCAGTATTCGCAACTGGTGGTCAATTACTTGCCGGCCAAATAGCCCTCGGCGCCCTCTCAGACAAAAAGCTTTGCCTTATGTTATACACAGGCATCTTCGCCATCCCCACGCTCATCTGTGCCTTGCCGCGCACTCTTGATCGATTGAGCTGGCTGAGCGTACCGAGCGTCATCAGCATTATCATTGCCGGTATCGTTGGAATGGTCGGCGCCGGTATTGAATTTCCACTGGCGAATATCAGTAATGCTGTTACCACCACTTTCGTGACGGCCTTCATCTCAGTGACGAATCCCGTCTTCTCTTATGCCGGACACTTTATGTTCTTTATCCTTATCTCGGAGATGAAACATCCAACAGTACGTCCCTTTGGAAATATTTTTCGTTGTTTGGTATCGAGTCCCTGCCACCGCGCCATGTCATGAGCATATGCATCAATCTAAATCTGAAAACATGCCTCGTATATCTCAAATGGCAACGCTAACTGCAAAACCTCGTATAGCATGCTATGCGCGCAGCTTACGTCCTGCAAATCTTCGCGACGACCTTCTATGTCGTATTCGCAATAGTCTTATATATATACGTCGGCCCCACTGTCGCCTCACCCGCTTTCTCTTCGCTGCCTCCAAAGTGGGAGAAAGCGGCTTACGGCATTGCGATTCCAAATTTCTTGATTGCTGGAAGTTTGTACTCCCATACGGCGGCCAAGCTATTATTTGTGCGTTTCTTCAGGAAGAGTAGGCATCTTTACAGCAACACCGTCCTCGGGTGGAGTGTATGGATCGGCCTGATCGTCTTAATGAACGCAGCGGCCTTCGTTCTCGCTATTGGAGTTCCAATCTTCAATTATCTGATCGGCATCGCTGCGAGTCTGTTTGCGAGTTGGTATACATACGGGATAGCAGGAGCGTTCTGGATCTACGATGCCTGGGTATATCAGGGAGGGGCGGAAGCATTGAGGCGGAATTGGCCGATGGCTGGACTGAGCGTAGCCACACTCGCGGCCGGAGCGTTCATTTGCGTCGCAGGAACGTATGTAACGATCAAGCAGATTGTGGATGCTTATGCGAGCGGACAGGTCACTGCGCCGTTCAGCTGTTGAGACAGCGTGCTGTTAGAAGTAAGGCGATGTAGAGTCTTCACATCTTTGTAGATATGACGAGGATCTGAGAACGACACTCTTTCTAGCCATTGCAATGAGGCCGCCTTCCTACTCTGCATAAGAGGATAAAAATTGATGAAGCTCTCGAGGTCTATATGCCTGTGTAGGCCGACCATCTCAGTGTGCAGGGCGATGGAGATGTCATTCGGCCGAACAGCGTTGATCTTTGTCTGATGAGGTTGAAAGAAGGTGGTATTGGTGATAAGAATATAGTCTAGGCTCGGTGATTCATACTCTTCCCCAATCCTCCCACTTACCCAACCCCCCACGTCCGAATAATAAAATGTGTCTGTAGCCCCATTCAGGTGGTCATTGAAGATGGCTGCCGCGAGATACACACCTGGGAATTCAAGCAAGATAGATCCACCTCCAATTTGTGGCGTACGGATCAACCTTATGACCTGCGAATAGCTCCCCATACATGATACCGTTCAGGTAACAGTCGCCGATGATATACCACGTCTCTTGACCATGATTTAAGTTCCCCGTGGGTCGTATAACGAACGGAACCCTCGTACCCGCCAGGACGACAATCCAATCGCCAGGTTGCGCTATAGCGGGCAGGAGACCAACGCGACCATTGTTTGTTACGACTAGCTGGCGGTCCTGGACAACGGTGCGTATCGCGACTCGGAATGTATACAATTCTGACATTGTTCTTACATTGCCTCCACCCAGCGCAGAAGTACTGGAATCGAAATAGGCGGCAGGTGTAAGTGACTGCTCCAGAACAGGGGTGCTCTCATACTGACGCCATAAGTCTACATGCTCTTTTGTAGTTTTGATATCGCGAATCCATTCTTGCGCCACTACCTCGTTGAAATCGGCGGTGATGGTTTGCACAAAACGGGTCAGTATATCTTGCCCGGGTGGGTATTGAGTCACTTCGTGCTGATGTTGGTCGTAAAAACCCTTGATCAGCAATATCATCTCGCGAAACTGCTCGAGATTCATCTTGCGCGCGTGACCTAGATTCTGGCCGACTTTGACGGTGTCAATTCCTAAGGCTTTGACCTTGACGAGAATCCTTTGGGAGTTCGAAGCATCGGGTTGGTGAAAGGTAAATTGTTCCAAGGGAACGGCTGAGGCTGCGGAATATGTGTTCAACTCGCTACCAAGGGAGAAAGAGCGCGAGACGGTTCGACTCCTCCAATCTGGTACCCATGAGGGTATTCTCACGCAGAGCTGGTCTGGATTAGGGGTCTGAAAGTCATACACGGTGTTTTCAGACCCTCTGTTATTACCACCAGTACGATGCGCGATACCAGCATAATATAGAATGAAAACATCAAAAGGCCTTTTCATCATGCCTATAGTAACTCCTACAAAAAGCTCGTCCACAGAGATACTATAGTCGGGCTCGATGACAGGGTCAGCGGGACCCCGTAGGCTTAACAAGGCGTAAATGCGGTCTAGATCGTTAGAACACATATTGCTCCTGAGAAACCTGATGTGGTCTATCAATTGACGAGGCTTTTGTGATTTCCACTTGATCCTTGTCTGATCAATACGCACGCAATATGCAAATCCAATGGGCAGGCGCAGATTCAACAAAGTCGACCTTCTCACAGATCTATATTGCACACGCGCCGCAGTAATGAAGGCATTCCAGCTCATATCGTAGTCACCACATCGTATCTGTATCGCGCGGGCGAGTACGATCTCCTGGACAACCCAAAGACGCTTAAACCATGGTAGGCTGTAGAAAGCGTCCATGCCGTGGAAATCAAAGTCTTTTGCAATACTGTTGAGCCGAGCTTTCTCCTCTATCGTTGGGTCGAGTCCCTCCCATAAATCGTCAGTAGGATCCTCAGATTCTGTATGGCTTGATTTGACACCATAGGTTGTGGCGACAGAGCAGAGATGTTTGAACAGACTGAAGACATGACCGGTGCGCTCGTCACCAGGACCAAGCCATACCAAGACAGAACGAGCTTGTCCATAAATTTGAGCCATCAGTATAATCTGCGAGGCCTTCTCCACGATGTCCTGTTGGTTGATACAGACGGCATCAGCCCATAAATACCTGGACTTAGTGTTGTGACGAAAAGCATGAAGGGCAGCAGAGAGATTTGCCGTGATGTTTATGATGCCATTGGGAAGTGATAAACAAGCAGAAAAGTTTGGCTCGCCCCAAGCATACGACATGGCTTCGAAATCAACTTGTACGGACAAGCGAGCCTCGACGAGATGACATTCTAGCGTCGCCCGTTGACTAGGGAGAGAGGATATTATTGCTGGCTGGAGCTCGATAAGCCTTATCGAATCTGAATATTTCAAGGGCTGATAGGCATATTGTGAGAGGTTGCCCCCAGCTTCACTGGTACTATACGGATTGTCTGGACTGATCATGAGATCGGCAATGCCATCAAGGACGGGCGGCTGGGCCATTAGTGATGCCTACTATCGATAGAGAGTGACCATGACGGTCAGTCTCTACGAAGCAGATTGTGGCCATAGAAGTAGGCACCACTAACAACCCCCAAGGATATCAGCTACTGGCGGACACTTGGTGGGTGCTCAATTAGTCCTAGTGTCCGAGTTATTTTGAAACCCGAGATGGGTCCAATTGAAGTTCTCGTCATGATGCGAGGATATCTAGTCCCGAGCTAGTCCTAATCGGTGAGCGGGCATATCTAGCTCCAGGAAGCAAATGCTTGGGCTTTGGCTATCTCCGACCTACCTTAACCCATTGATGGTGGGAAGTCGTAACACAATGGAGCTTCGCCAGGCTCCTACCAATCAATGACACCAACCCAACCATTACCAGCATCTTCTAATATCAATTATGGCTCTCTCAAGAAGCCTCCAGTTCCCCACCGACCTTTCTCAGATCCCAACCACCTAGCCCCAGAAGATGCTTTCTACGCCTATTCTCCTCCACGTCAAAGGCAAGGAGAGCAGTACCTAAGCCTAGACGCTGGCTCTACATCTGTTGATAGTACGAGTACGGGGATTGGAGCGTCGACTCGACGTAGGCGTGGGAAAGACAGAGGGCGTAGTGCCAGTCGGAGGGGAAAGGGCGTCTGGAAGAAATTACTATGGGTGAAGCAGAAAGACTGTACGCTAAAGTTGATGAGTCCTCATGTTCTTCTTTACATCGGGCTAATGAGGGCCAATACAGACCCGGATAATTACACCGACCCTCCAACCTTCCTCTCTCACCTCCAGCGAAACCCGCGCCTTCGCCCCTACGACTTCTGGCCTCTCGTCGCAGACTCCACCGTCATAGTCCAGCATATAAGCTCCGTTGCGATCTTTGTCTGCTCCTTCGTCGGAATCTACCAACAGCGCGTCTCTCCTGTGTCGGTCGTAAGCTGGGGCAGCGCAGGCACTGTGCTTGGATGGATTATGTGGGATTTCTGGGTCGGGCATCAAACGACTTCGAGAGTACATGCAGAGGTCAATCACAACGGAGATTCCATCAATGGTTCAGCCCATAGTGTGGCCAGCTCTCCCACCAGCACACCGGCCCCTACGCCCTCTACTAATAGCGGTGAATCCTCAGCCATTGGTCTCGGTCTGAGCCTCACCACCTCTAATCTCTCACCGAAAAAAGGGCATTCACACTCACACTCTCAGACCTCGATATCCTCTGGACCCTCTCCTACCCTTTCACATCACCCTTCCAACCCTCACTTCCATACATATTTCGCAGCGCCAAATACCACACCGCATGCCCAATCCCGACTCGCAACCGCCAAATCCGCGGTCCTTATATACATCGCGCTTCTTGGTCTTTCTCCTATTCTCAAATCTCTGACTGAATCGACTACTTCTGATTCTATCTGGGCGATGACCTTCTGGCTCATGTGCATAAACATATTCTTCTTCGACTACAGTGGTGGCGTAGGTGTTAAATTTCCCGCCTCCCTATCAACCAACGCCGCCTTGATGGCCAGCACAGTGCTAGCATCTAGGCTGCCAAGTACAACGCACGTGTTCAGCTTGACCCTATTTAGCATCGAGGTATTCGGACTCTTCCCAGTCTTTAGGAGACACCTGAGGCACACAAGCTGGCGTGGTCATCTGATCCTGACGTTCGCGTTGGTGGTAGGGGCAGGTGCTAGTCTGGGTACAGCACTGAGCAAGAAGGCTTTGTGGGAGGGGGGTTGGAAGAGAGCCCTCGCTGGCGCTATCATCTGGGGAGCTGGTAGTAGTGTGGGTATGGGGGGATGCAGCTGGTGGTTGATTGGCCTTCAGCGATACAAGAATGTGGTCATTGGGCCTTGGGATCCTGCGAGACCAGTAATAAGAGGTGGGCAGTGGGAATAGTTGCCTTGGAGAAAGACTAATCTAATCCTTTTACTTAATTTATTTTCTTCTTTCATTCTGGTGCTTGGAATGAGGTATGGAGGCTCCAAAACATCTCCTTTCGCACCATGCAAGGGGCACTTTCTCCATATACGGATTTTTGTTTACTATCTGTAATATTTTCCATCAGAGTGCGTTTCTCCGTATCACAAAGCCAGAAAAGAAACCAGGTATCTTAATTCATAACAGAGCGACATTTATAGTACCTACAGGATGAGCGAACCAACACCACCCAAAGCAGCAGTCTACGTCCCAGCATGTTACATCATGATCCGAAGCGGCTACTCAGTCGCAGAGTCCGTCCTCCCACCCTTCCAAACCACAACAGCTAACCCCATTCCCCGCAGCTCTCCATATCCATGCTCACCTCCAAACCCCGAAAACAAACTCCTCATCAACTCCAACTCCAACATTCCCGCCCTCGAAGACACGGCAACAATCAAAGCCGGAAACCTCATCGAAAACAATTTCCAAAAGCTACACGAAACGCTCTCAGGACTCTCCTCGCAAATCACATCGCTAGCAGAAACCCAATCGCGCAGTGAAGAACAGATGCTACGCATGCAGAAATTATGTCATGAAAACGCATCGCAGATTAAACTGCTTGCCGAAAGCCAAATGCACATCCAGCAGCAGCTTCAACAGCAACTAGGAGAGCATCACGATGCGCAGATGCAGTTATTGAAGGATGCGCAAGCGGCGAATACAAAAGAGTTGCAGCGGACGCTAGTATCGAATATTGAAGCTGTTAATGACCTAAGCAGCAGAGTCGACGATTGGCATGCGTTTCAAGCTCAGGCGGAGGGAAAGGCGGAGAAAGGTGGGCAGGGTGTTGGTTGTACGCATA
>JAABUK010002558.1_pt1 | contig 32444 bp, 39 predicted proteins | sample 5559141 | NCBI WGS metagenome assembly JAABUK01 (sample SAMN10711869, study PRJNA513367) | rock metagenome | isolation source: Antarctica rocks | place: Antarctica: Victoria Land, Pudding Butte nord | collected 2016-01-03 | reverse complement strand
GGTCAGGACGGGGGTGACACTGGGGGTCAGGACGGGGTCAGACTGGGGGTCAGGACGGAGGTCAAAATGGGGGTCAGGACGGGGGTGACACTGGGGGTCAGGACGGGGTCAGACTGGGGGTCAGGACGGAGGTCAGACTGGGGGTCAGACTGGGGGTCAGGACGGGGGTCAGACTGGGATTTTCACAATGTGAGATTGACTGGAACTCACGTGGGACCTCTCAGGACTGCAAGTACCACCTGACAAGCTGCAGCTTTACATGCAGCAATAGGTGCTTTTGAGTGCACAACAAAGCAGGCATGCGCTAACATTGTTCATGGTGCTGACCAAGTCAAAGTCACGTGCTTGGTTTGACTGGTGACAGCACTGCAGACAGGATGATCAGTCAACTCGAAGATGTGTCAGCACGCTTTTGCCTGTCAGGCACCCAGCAGAAGCAGCAGATTGAACAGCGCGCATTTACAGCACCGGGCACAGCTGCACAACTTGCGCAACTGCCTTGCCACATTCAGTGTTAGTACAGCAGACCTTGCACCGGCTGTGTAAATTTCAGATTGTGCAAGGTTTGCAGAAATTATCAGTCATCACATTGTGCAGCAGCAGCAGAAGTCCTTCACTGAGACAGCAGGAGTCAAGCCACACTATGGCAATCTTTGAACACCAGCGGTCAGTGGTGACTCTATGTTCTCACGGGCCGTCCATTACCATTACCATTGCGACTGTGAAGGGTGGCATACCCTGTGCCTGTTGCGCCATAATGCACAGAGCAGACTGACCAGAGGGTGCACTGTGTGTGTGCATGGCCAGCTGTGTCTGTTTGCAATGAAAGGAAAGAAGAAGAGAAGACAAAGGAAAGGAAGTGAAATGTGTAAAGTAAGGGGGGCAGAAGTCACCTGGAGCAGTAGGAGTGAGATCGAAGCCTGGTCTGTCTTCGGTCATGTTCTCAGGCCTTCCCCAGGATGAGTGGTCATCCCCAACATTGCCAATCTGGCCTGTGAAGGCCAAGTCTGCATGGTGGTTCTGCACAAAGTAGTTGGCGATCCATTGCAGACTGTCCAGAGCATACGCTGTCTGTCCAGCTGCAGTGTAGCCCTGCAGTTGTAGCACTGAATCAGCATTTGAATCAGCACAAGAGCAAGGGTGTGGGCTGTAAACGGTGAGTGCATGCATGGAAGCAAAGGAGAGTCAATGGGGTGCTCTTCCTCTTTCTTTTGCTGTCGTGTGGTGCTGTAGCAACAGTCCTGCAAGCAAGCATGTTAGTGCAATGGCTGCGTAGTACAAATGTGGCGTATGTGATCAAGTCTGACTGGCATCATGACAGACGGTAGCTCTTGTAGTGCATACACAGACAGCAGCTGTATGCGCAGCAAGGAACCTGCCAAGTAATATTCCTGCTAAAAGTTACGACACGTGCACCGTACAATTATTTGGTGATGCATCTGTGCAAGGACTGTCACAGCAGGATAGGTTGCAGGTTGTCCTGCTGCAATACAGCTTTGTGGAGAAGCTTGACTTACGTCTGGGAACTCCAGCAAACCCCAAGCCAGCAGGGAAGCAGAAAATGCTGCTGGAAAGTTCAGCTTTAAACAGTCTGCAGCAACAGGCAATCATTTCAACTCAATGGTTTGTTTGAGGTCTTATAAAGGCGTAGGAAAAGTAGCAAGACAGAAATGCTTATCACAGCAACATACCGCCTGCATCATACCAGCCACCGGTCATAGGGGTGCCATCTGGAGCAGCATCACTTAAAGCTGAGTCACCCCTGTATGCTATTCTGTTGGTTGCAGGCAGCGGTCCTGATCTTTGAGCCTCATAGAACAGCCAGGACAAGCCTAAGGCTTCGCCATAGTCAAGACCTGCAGCAGCCACAGTCGTAAAGGAAGGAAGGATGCAGCCAGAGCTGTTGATGCTGGGCTGTGTATGGCTATCATTAAGCCAGAGGGTTGGAAGGGTTGATGGTTTTGAGCAGGTTGGGCTACAGGCTGTTGATGCAGGATGAGGCAGACTTGTCTTTTATTATGAACGGCAAGTCCAGTATTGCTGCTTCACTGTGTCACATGTGCAAGGCGATGGACAGCAGAGTGTCGAAATTCTACTTTACACGTGTCTCAAGTCAGGGTGCTCAGCTTGCTGCGCAAAAGACTTGGCTGGCGTACCGTCAGCACTGGCAGACTCGGTGATGGCCGACTCGTTTGATGGCAGAACGAATGTCCCGTTGGCTTCCCTTTGCAACTGGTAGAAGGTGCCGTTCAGGTCCTCGTAAAAGGTTCCGTTGAACTCGATGATACTGTTGTTGTTGATTTTGAGATAGTAAGCTGGGTCTACCGGCTCGTAGTAGAAGGTCTCATTCTTCGCCAGATCAGTCAGATAATCGAACAAGTCAGGCAGAGGCGAAGGGGAGGCTTCTGCAGCAGCAGCACTGCAAACCTGCAGGCTGCATGCTGACACCAGCAGCGCTGTCAATCCTATACGCGCCGCCTGCATGCTTGTTGACCGCTGCCAGCAATTAGGCGAGAGCGGTCTTCGCTGCAATCTGCGATCGGGCAAGTAAACTGTGCGCTGCAGTCAATGTGCGTCTCCGTGAACAGCAGATTCAAACTGAGACTGAAGCTGCGTAATGCAATAAGCGGGGAGGGCAGGAGTCTGAACAGACTGTGCCTGAAGAAGAGCACTACCGACGGAAGTTCCTGTCTGCTACTCTGTCCATCTGTCTATCCACTACTCAGGTGATGTGGCCATATCTCTAGTGAGTCACTAGAGTCTAGTCAGTTTCTGTTAGCTACTGACAGGTCAATCACTTGTCTGGCGTCAACATTTTGCCTCAACACAAGCTGATAACCTGTCTAGCTAACAGCTTACCGATTCATATGTTAGTGAAACTTTGTAAGGCGGATGAAGCTCTGATCAACCCTACTCAATTGTCAATGCTGCTTGTGGGGTCTCAGCCTGTTGTAAGCTTCCTTACATTCATGACCAAGCTGTAAAACACATGCAATGCTGCACTGGAAAGCCTTTTCAGTAGCTCAAGAGCAGTGGCCGTCCTATGTAAAGCATGTCAACACACGACTCTGGGACTGCGGCAGCAAGTTTAAGCTGACTGTTGCAACAGACATGAGGCAAAAGCGTTGCTGCCTTGCTTGTTGGTGCTAAGATAAGCAGACAGACAGGCAAATACATGGGTAGTTTATGACAAAGTAGACAGCTGTTTCTAGCCGCAAGACACTATCCTGCATGCCCTTCCTTCAACTCTCTTCTTACACTTCTGCAAAACAGCAGGCAGCTTCTCTGCATGGCCATCGCCTGCATGTTGGTGAGACCAAATGATGCTTGCAGCCACCTCAAGCTTGTCATCATACAACTGCATAACATTTCCTTTGCTGTTCTTTGAAGCTGATGATCATTCTGTCTATAATCACCAACTGTTACTGTCACGAAGCTCAGGTGCTGCACTGCTGAACTGAACATGCTGGACTAGACTTGGCCTTGAATGCTGCATATGGCTGCCGATATGCTGTCTCGAGATACTGCTGCATTGCTGCCAAGACCCAGCAATCAGCTGTCTGCTGCAAGGAGCTGGGAAACAAGGGTGTCATCACTGTCAGGTGCTGCTAGCCTCTTGAGAACCTGCTGCTGCCAGTGTGCCATGTTCTGGCCCAGGTCCTGACTCACAGCTGGCCTCGCAAAGGTGAACACTGTGCACAGCCTGTGAACCATACACGCTGTGTCACGATGGACAGCAAGCACAGGAGAGAAAAGGAAAAGAAAGACTGCACCTTTCGGCATCAATGTAATCAGTATCACACCAGGCTGTCCAGGAATGACACATGCATGGTACAAACCACATCATTGCAACAGTGTTGGGAGGATGATCAGGCAGCCACCACAACTAGCTCACATGCAGCCACCCCATCATGCAGCTGCACATAGCAGCAGGCAATGCCTGCTTGCGTATCTTGTTGCATGTTGCAATTGAAACTGCTTTAGCACCAGCAACTAGCAGGTCAAGAAACAAGCTATAGCTGTACGTCAATTGCACACAAAGAGTTGAAGCAGCAGTTTGGACAGCAGTCTGCATGCAGCAAAATCAATGAGGGCAATGCTGCTGACCCATACCATTGATTGGAACACAGTCATGAGGTCACCAGACCATGCTTCACTTGCTAAACTACTGATTACCATAGCTCCTCAGAAGCGCATTTGTTGTTCGTTGAATTAGCCATTGAAAGGCATCTGGACACAGTCGACTATCATGCCATGCACATGCATGCTAACAGCTTGATCAAAGCAACCACACGCAATGCAGTTTGTTGTGTACAGCTGTTGCATGAGTGCATGTACAATTGCCACAAGCTGTGGCCTACCTTCCATCAAAGGTGTGAGCATGTGACATGATGGTAGCGTCATCTGGGGTGACTAAGCCGTATGTTCCCACCATCATGTGCTGCCGCTGTACCTTCAAAGGGCCATAAGCAGCTTTGATGGGACTCACACCCAATCATGATGCACTCACCTGCATAGCATGAGAATGCTTGTTGGTCTGACATTGGAAATGGTTGATATGCATTTCATGCACAGTGCTCTAACTTGTTCAGTCCCAAGTTGTGTGTTGCCAGCAAAAGCATATGCTGTTGGTCAGAAATCACCGCCACACATGCAGCGTGAACATGCATGGTCAGTTGCCATGTCAGCAGACAAGCTTCGCATATCATCATAGGCACCGCGTTTGCTGAGTACTGCATAGAGGAGATGCAAATGCCCTGTGTCAGCATGTATGACACCTTCACACGCATGTGTGACAACTTTACATGCATATGCCAAGGCTTGAATGAGCATGAGGATGACCTTTCGTGTGTCTCTGCACAGCCTTGTCCTGACCTGTGAACAAAACGCCCTGTGCTCTGGTCATGTCTTGTAACAAAGCGCTGTGAATGCTGCCTACCGTGTAAGGAGGCGAGTAAAAGTCCTTCAGCACTCTGTGCCAGAATGCCAGCCCGCTCTTCTTGCTGTTCTCTTCCTTCAGTGCTTTGCTGCTCTTAGCCACCGCAGCCCACACACTCTCATCACCAGACAGCTGTTGGCACCACCAGAGATAGGACACAGCATTCACACACTCGTCAGCCTCCAAAGGGGGTCGCACCCCAACCTGCACAGCATAGGGATGCAGTCACACAACTGGTCTGCATGAGGTATCATAAGAGCCGGTGCCCCCTTCAAGGGGCCCTTTATGGGGTAGGGCATTAGCCTTGGCAGGAATATAATATATGCCGGCGACCATCGGGGTGTGCCATGTACAATAGGCCTATCACAACTCAATAATACATGATGATGCATGAAGTATGCTTGTGTGATCCTTCAAACACTTGCCGCCGCCAAGGTGAGATGCAGCTTTGATGAAGTCATCGGCGTAGAAAGGTGGACTTACTCAACCTGCAACAGAAGAGAGGTCGTTACAAGACACAACTGCAGCACATAACCGCAGGTTGGTAGTGTATCTGCATTGTCAATCACAGCTGCTGACGCTGTCACAGGCAAGATGCAGCATTCCCAGGCTCAGACAGAGCAGTCTGGCATCAAGACCCCACCAAGGATGCAACTTTGTCTCATCTACATATCAACAACAGGCCGAACAGTGATTTGCTATGATACGTATGAAGGTTTCTTTCAACAGCGTGGCAATAGGATGGCATTGTTTGACACAGACAGAATGGGCTTTACAGGCTGAAAGTTATCCCTCAGAGGTCCAGTACTTGTCATTCTTAGTCATGAATGATTGTTTGGTCAATGCCCAAGCTGATTGTCAAAGATGAACGGGCTGATCTGCGTCAACCGGCTTAGGCAAACTTTTTCAAGCAACACTCCATGTGTTGCTGCACAGAATGTCAGCATATGCACAGGTGACAGATGCTGACGTGGGATCGTGAACATGCATGCCAACTGCAAAGCCCACAATCAAGACTTGTTTCACCGCTAGTCAAAGCATGTGCTGGCACATGTGCTGGCAAGTGCTGGCAAGTGCTGGCAAGTGCTGGCACATGTGTAGCTGCTGTACCTGGCTGCGCATGTTGATATGTGTCTGCATGAGCATGTTCTGAGGGAGGGGGTAGCTGCGAGCCTGAGCCCTTGCCATGGCAAGCATGCTGGCCACAGAAAAGGCTGCTCCAACGGTCACGCCATGCTCCTTGCACCTGCGCAATACTGAACTTGCATCACCACATCTAGTGCGGTACACTGACAAACAAAAACAAGCTGATTCTGCTGGGGCGAAGGCCTCATGATGTCTGTTAGCTGTAAAGATGCAGATGTGGGCTGCTTACAATGCCTTGGTAGCATCTGCAGTGTAGGTGATTGCTGAGCAGGATCTAAGCTGTATTGTGGTGTTGAGTAAGATGTGTTGTGGTCATGTGCTGCATGAATTAGCAACCTTCAAAGCTGTCATATTGAGAGATTCAACAAATGTGGATGTCTCGATGTGAGGCCTGATTGCAGGAGCGACCATTTGATCTGCTCAGCACTGCAGGTTGAAAGGTGGCATAGACACATAGTCATGGCAGACTGTACCACACCTGGAAATGAGCGCCTGAGTCCAGTTGGCATCAAGCTCAGACCATACTGAAGCCATGTAAGGCTCAACAATCTCTTGCATTCGGTCTGGAGACAAAGGCGGCATGTATGCAGCTGGGATGGCAGGCTTAGGCCGCTTGCTGATGTCCATAGGCAGCCAGGCTTCCATGTTGTCGAAAATGTTGTGCAGCTTGCGCTCTGGTTTAGGGGATATGCTTTTGTTCTGACAGGCTTGGCTGAGGCTGATGAGCAGGGCATCACATAAATGTGAAAGCGCAATGGCGTCACTTCCTGCAGGAACAAGCTGTCGTTGCACGTGCACCTCATACATTACTAAGCTTCCATGCTGAAACACCAAACCACAGTAAATCTGCAGATGAGACCATACTAGGGTTCTTGTGACAAAACCGAGGTGCTGAGTCACCTGCATGGTTGAGTGTCAGGAACAGCTGGTGCTGCTCGCCATCACTAGCGAAGTGTACAGACATGACGCCCTCAGCCAGATCTTTGAACTCGTTTGCCAAATCTTGGAGTCGAGCCTGCCATTTTGGATACAGCCCAGCTTTCGCTGACGGGATTAGAGCTGGGCTGGGAAGCTCAACGAGCGTGGCCACGTTCTCCTGGTACTCAATGCCCATACGCAAAAACGGGTGCTGTGTTTGCAGAGCCTTCAGGGCGTGGGACAATGTTTCGCTGGTGACACCATGACCTTGCAGCTCAAGGTACATGGAGATGTTGATCGTACAGCCAACCTGCTCCCACAGTTGAAGGGGACGTTGAAGGGTTGGCGCCATGCCTCTTGTCACTCAGGCTTCCCTGTGTGATAGAAGTGATGTTATTTTGCATGTAGCAGATGCAGTGTTGCAGTTTCATTGTGCGCTATCGTTCGGAAGTTCGATGGCCATGAACAAAAAAATCGCTCCGAAACCATATGGAAGGACTCAGATAAAAACATAAACGCCTCCTAATCACGACCCCTACCGTTCGATGAAATGTATGCACTTTCAGCAACGAGGGTACAGGTATAAAACAGCAGGATGGAGGCTCCCCGCAGAATGCACCACCAAGCATCCACCAAGCGCCACCAAGGATCGGGCGATATCAATATTAGTCACCAGCTTGCCGCATGCATGCATGCATGAGAACGTGGACATGCAACTGCACTGTCGCTTTGGGTGCAGTCGTTGGCTGTCAATGATGAGTTGTTTTACTGGGCTTGTTTCCAGTGTCATCGATCTCTGATCTGCGTACCCTGTAAGTCAGTCTCGAACACAGATCTGGCCAGTCTAGACCAGGCTCACCATGGCTCCCATATCGCTGGGCTCAAGCACGACCGCGATTGAAGCTTTGCAGGGCGCGGACCTTACCGGCAAGACAGCCGTTGTAACAGGTGAAATTCATGACGCAGGTCCCTCCAGAAAAGTATATTGCTGCAGTGTGTGTCCAAGTTTCTGTTGATGCAGGTGGCAACTCCGGGATCGGTACCGAAACCGCACGTGCGCTAAGCCTGGCTGGAGCCCGAGTGATTATAACGTCTCGAAACCTCGAAGCTGGGCAAAAGGTCGCTGATGAGCTGAACAGCACAGATGCCAAGGTGCTTTTGCTTGATGCAAAGTCCATGCAGCACTTGTGATCACCCGACTGCTTCCGTGGGCCGTTTTGCCAATGAACGCTGCAATCCTGATAATTTGTTGTTTAGGGTCAGGTGCGAGTGCAGCAGCTAGACCTTGCAGATCTGAGCAGTGTCGAAAGGCTGGCCAAGCACCTGAACATGGAAACACAAATTGACTTGCTGATCCTGAATGCTGGTGTGATGATGTGCCCAGAGGATGTCACGAAGAACAACTTCGAAATGCAAGTTGGCACAAACCACTTTGGCCATTTTCAGCTGACCCGTCTGCTCCTTGAAAAGCTAACGCAACAGGCAGGTCTTTCAACCAATCTTTCAAAGCAGCTCCTACAAGCCTGATGGGTGTATGCTGTCTGCATTCATGCCTCATTCAGCATCTGATAGCGGCAATGGGCTCTGTCCATATGGTAAAGACACAGGTGCCTAGGCCAGCATCACAGCCTGATTGCCAGCATAGCTGCCTGATGATTGACACACTTTCTGTTGGTGAAAACAATTTTAGGGCAGCGTCTGTGTATTATCTGTCAACAAGACTCCTCCACCACTTCAACATGTGACAATGCACATTACGGAAAATGTTGCAATGTTTGCACAGTTTACAACAAACCCTGCTGATTTGTCCAGACAGTCTTTTCTGGCTTCTGATGCCTCATGTTTGGTTGTGGCAAATACTGTGCCTTGTTGGTAGAGTGCTACTCATGCAATAGTAGGGTATCATGGTAGTCTACCTTCCAGAGTCCATTTCAGAGTCAAGGGTTCTGCAGGCTCACATCATGCTCAAGAGACTTTCATTGCCCATATCTGCTCACATTCAACACCATAGAAACCTACAAGTTAAGTCCTTGGCATGCGCATGGGTATGCTAATTTGCAGAACTGGTTGGAGATGCCATCCAGTGTGTGTGTGGTTTTAGTCAGGGTACATTGAGGTAGTTTCTGCCTGTTTTGTGCAAATATGATTGCTTGTTTGCTGGCTGTGACCTTTCTTGGTGTGTTTATATTCAGTGTACTTGCAGTTCATTGAAGGAATGTTGTTGTGGTTTCAGGACACTCCAGTCTGTGTGGTGGTTGTCTCATCGGCAGGGCATCAATTTGGAGGGCTGGATTTGGATGACATGCACTTCAGAAGAAGGTCATATGGCAAAATAAAAGCATATGGGCAGTCAAAGATGTGCAACATCCTCTTTGCCAAGGAGCTGGCCAGAAGGTGATTTTGCAATGTAGTTTGAGCTTGCATGGGCTGTTCTGATCACTGGAAGGCAACAGATGTACTTGGTTTTCTGACAGCAATAAGAAAACAGCGTGACACACACTGCATGATTCCAAGGCTGAAAGGATTTGAAAGTGCATCCCAGCGTGATGCGCTGATACTGCTTCTGCCTGCTATTACCCTTCACAGCCACATTTACTCATATCATGTTGCATGTTTTGGAATGCTGCATTTGTTGAACATCTGCATACAAGGAGCAGTCCAACCATGCTCAGCAACAAAATTGTTGTGCATGACTCAGGCCATGATAGTCGCAGCACAACACAGCTGTACTGTAATTACGATGTAGTCAGTGTACTGCATCTTTCTCTTGCAAGGTCACAAGCCCATTTGCATTTGTAATGCAAATAAGCCTGATTGCAAAGACGATGATCCCTCACATGCATTGTTGCGCTGCTCAACGGCAGTCGCATTCATCATAATTTTCTGAGTATGCAGGCGTGTCTCTGGTGTGTGCAGGACTGAGCAGACTAGCATGGAAGTGTTCTCTCTGCATCCCGGCTCCATCATGACCAACCTTGGCAGGCATCTTGGGATGCTCCAAAATCTGGGGTTTCTGCTGAAGCCTTTTCTGAAGAATGCACAGCAGGTATGGCACGGACGCCATCACTGCTGAATTCCTTGCTGGCCTGTGTGTGTGCACAACATCATCCTATCTCAGACAAATATCTTTTGTTTACAAGCAGATGCATGCTATACTCCCATTTGAATGCTATACTTTTGATTTTGTACTGGTTGCCTACCATGGCTTTGATCCTGTTGCAGGGCGCAGCAACTTCCGTGTATGCAGCAACATCAGCACAGTTGGTAGGCAAATCTGGCGCATATCTCCAAGACTGTAAAATTGCTCAGCCAAATGCGCAAGCACAGGACGCTGAACTGGCCAAAAAGCTGTGGACCGTGACGGAGCAGCAAATTGATGAGGCCCTTGCTAGGATCCAGTGACTACCGTGCAACTTCAGCTTGGGTGTGCCAATCAGGGGAGAAACGAAGGTGGACAGCATAAGGGTTGCCAATACCTGTGGTGGCCAAAATGTGCAGCATACTTACGAACTGAAACAAAGCGCTGCAATGGCTGCACAAACAGCGGTTGCTTTACAGCGAATGGTCCTTTTTGTACACAACAGAGGTTGACATAACCGGTGCATCAACGTTGACGTCAATGTCATCTGACCATGCAGAACACTCTGTGTGACGGACGACACTTCTTGAAAGAACCCTACCAATAAAAAGGTTTGGACTGAAGTTTCATATGTGAAACACTACAGCCTGCAGGAGCAGACAGCCTTGCAAAGAGTTTGCTCAAACAAGATATATAAGCAGTGCTCTGTGCTCCTTGACAGTGCCTGAGGACAAGCACTGCATGTCTCTGGCAACACATGCATAGCTTATACTACTCCCATGACGGCAAGCCGTTATAAATAAGAGCATAGTGATATCCATGTGCTTATCAGCTGAATGTCAGCCTCTTGCACCTTGGGTAAGTCAAGCCTAGGGCCATTCTCTCACACTTAGTATAACATCCGCTGTTGATTGGTCTTCTCGGTGATCCAACTTTGTGTGTGCAGGCTAAATGACCAGTCTTGACAAGTTGATGAGAAGAATACTGACAGAGCGGGACGGGGCCCCTAAAAGCCTGTGCAGGGGTGCCCAGCTATGTGCAGCCAGCGAGTGGGCGTGCTTACTGTCTATTCTACACACCATCGCTTGCCCGTCTAAGGCATGAAGTTGTGCGATTGTTCTGACAAGCACACCACGTGAGGTCTTCAAATGTCAGGCTGTCTGCGCTTTGCCACTCACGAGAGATGAGCTCACGCAGAACCTTGGCCGGAATGTGCGCACCACCCAATCTGCAAACGACAAGCGCTTCTGGTGCTCTAAACTGTCAGGTCAGCAAGGCCAGGAGCAGAAGAAACACGGTAGCGCGGGCTAGGCATTGACTGAAAAAGCTGCTCTGTTCCAGTTAAGCTTAGACGCAAGTGTCTTTGTGTAAGACTCCACCAGGAGCGGGTTTAGACCGTGACATTAGGAACTGGGGTCAATTCCCAGGCGGGAAGTTTTTTTAGCGTGGCATGCCTGGCTTTTTGTGTGTTTAATTTGCTTTGTGCCTGCGCGCGTTCTTTTGCATGCTGCTGTTGTTTCGCATGGCACACAAAGCAAGAGAGCCTTTTTGCTTCATGCTCCACATGAGACTCCAAAGAACAGGTATGACACCTGTTCAACTGGTTAACTTCTGGCATATACATAAGTACCTGTGATCACGTTGGTAAGTGTGGAGGCTTGTGGCTGTGCTGCCACTAAAAGCAGGCAACCGCACTCGTTAATGGCTGATTCGTTTATTGCAGTACTGTGCGATGCCTTATATACTGCACATTTGCCTTGAACAAAACAGCTACAGATGGGTGAGACCTTAAGGCTTGCAAGCTTGCACGGAAGTCAGCAGGTCTTGCCTACAATGCAACTCTGCCCGGTGTGCTCCCGTAAAGTGCTCCTATGATTCTCCATGGTTCTGTTCAGTTGCGTACACAAGGAACTAATGAGCAGACTAGTACTATAAAGCATGGCATACGAGACCCAATCTGTGGTCTGCTGGTGACAACAGTGCTCACCATGACAAAGGTAATGAAGACAGCCACATCAAATCGAAACAGCACAACAGCTACGATGTGAAGTTACAAGCTTGTGGCCCACGATAAAAGTCAACATTGTCAAGTTTTTTTGGCAAGGCTTGCCAAGATACATGCAAACAAAGCCTATTATGCAAATGAAAAATGTTTTGCTCAATGTGTGCAATGCCTCTGCATGCACAAGAGCATCACGCTTGCACTTGTAGCTAGCCTAGCTAAGAGGCATACTCCATTAAATGCAACTCTTGAAATAGTGCCAGTCCTTGAGCTCAAGTCTTGCGTGCTGCTTTTTGAGCCTGCTCATACTGTTCTACAAGCTGCTGCATACCATCAGCTTCTGCCCACACATCTTGCATATGGGACTGCAAATATATCTGAAGGGGGAAATCAGCGACAGCAGCTGCCACAATAGATGCCAGAAGGTTGCCAGTGATCACATAGCTGCCACCCAGTGTAAAAGCCCGCACAGCCTGCTGTGCAACATCTGCAGCAATGCTGACTTTTTGCTGTATGTTCTTTTCCTGCAGTAAAGCATGCGTCAGTCAGTGGTGATTCAGCGATTGCATGCGGGACACATATATGCACAGACACATAATCTGACAGGTTGAAACAGTTGCTATCTGCATGTACATTTGTTTAGTGAGAGATACTTGCCGCAAGCTGCATGATGGCTGACATGCGCGTACATGGGGAATGATGCTAGCAATGTTGCATGTACTACAATTGAGCAAGGCCTCCAGCAACTTGGCCACAGCTGTCAGAACTTAGGATCAACTGCCCATGTATGGCCTCTGCCTTGGCCAAAAATACAATCAAAAGTAGCATATGAGCAGCAGAGCAGGTGTTGCAACACAGACAGTAACTGCTGTTGTCCTTTACGTGACACACATGAAACTCACGTGAGTAATGTCCTGCCGCAAGGACTGTAGTTTCTGCTCAATGCGCTGTCTTTCTGCTTCTGATATCTGACGTAGCTGTCTTGAAACATCTCGCATCGTTACAAAATTGTCCTGAGTTAAGGCGAAGGGTGTGTAGTTGAAGATGCCTACAACAACTGGCCAAGCAGCCATGACAATGACAGCTGCCCAATGAGCACAAGTGGACTCTGTCCATAACCCATCAAGTTGAATAACTTCAACACCAGCTATGTACTTGTTGCTTGCAAGCAAGCGTGCCAGACCTGCATGGCAAAATCACAGTTCTGAGACAGAGTTGAGGCGTCTGCATGTATGCCAAGCTGCTCCCATGCAAAGTGGAATGGCACAAAACCCACCTGCAAGCGTGATTGCTCTGAGCAACATTTCTGATGCCACAATGGACACCATGCTGTAAACAGTACGTAATGGCATCTGTATGGCAGACCTTGATTCCTTGTTTGCCCTATCCCATTGCCATTTCCCCAAACCATCTGAAGCATGCAAAAATGTCGCCCGCCGATGTCATAGCTTGAAGAGCAGATCTCAATAAGAGCCACAATAACGAGCAAGCTTGCCTCTCAGAAACCGTATTGGCACAGATGATTTGTGGCAAGAGCTGAAACAAGCACACAAGATAACGCTTTGGAAAAGAAAGCAGGTAGAAGCAGCAGATTCCCAAACCCGAATGCACAGGAGGACGCAAAGTCCACTCTCACAATTGCACAGAGGTAACATCTTGCAGCTGCCCAAAAGCTTCTGCGCAATGTGGTGCATGCAAAGCTGTGCCTGCTTCATCACGCATGCTTGTGATGTATGCAAGGCACAGACTTGGAGGGCAACAGCAGCAACACACCTCTCCATGCTGCTTGCTGATGCGGCACTGTCACCTCTTTTTGATATATGCCCGGGCTGATCTCCTTGCCTGGACTTGACTGATTGTGCAGAGCAAATGGCTCTTCTGGGCTCATGTGGAGTGCCTGCCTTTCTGCAGCAGACTTTGCATGTGCAGCTTGATCCCTGGCTATATCTTCTGCAGTTGTTGTGACCACCTGTGTGACCTTTCTGGCTGTGTATTTTGGCACAAGCAATGCTGCATCTGCAATGGCATCAAACTATACTCTGTGACTCAAGTCAAGGCATGTGCATATTGCGGCATTGATGCCTGGGACTGCCTCAGGTCACATGCTTAGTTGCATATGCTGATTGCAAGGCCATATAGAAAGTTACCAACTGCGATGATGGGGCCAGCCCATGCAAGACCCTGGACAGCGTCCATCGTGTCCCAATGTAGATTGCCAAATGGGTCCAGGTGCGCAAGAAAGCCTGCTGAGATAGCCACTGCAACCACTGCCGCATCCCTGCACAATGCACGACGGGTGAACAGAGAATGGTGCTGACATAGCATATGAAACATATGCGGGATGCACAGTACTGAGTTTCCGCACCTTGAGGCAAGCTTGCTCAAGGCCTTGAGGCTTCCCTGCAAGGGAAGCGTGTTGCTTTTGCCAATTTGTGAACGCACACGCATGCGGCTTCTTGCTGAGAACTCATTGCCATTTGTTTTGCGCAGAACACCCCGTAATATACGGTGAGCGCTTGGCACTGCCTGCAGGAGTCAGTAGAAATCGACTTGGATCACTGTGAAGACAGCACGACCAAGGACAAGCCTAACGCCGGGAAACAGTATTTGAACGATAATCTGAAAATCCCAATTCAGTACCACGTTGTCTTGAAGTTTGTTGCGCAGCTGGATCATCGCTGAGTTGAGATACCAACTGGTGATCCCAGGGGGAAACCTTGGCACGCGCCTTAACAGTGCTGCTCTAATTCGCATGTGCCAAGCACGCTGAATTTCTGCTAGGATCTCGAATGTTTCGTCATGCAATAGTGGCACTCCGTCAATGATTTCCTGGCACGCCCCGCCGAAGAGAGATCGCACATAATACATGCATGCATTGTTTTGCATTACTAAGTTTGACTTCCCAAACTGTGTTACATTGGCAGTGGCACATTGCGATTTTCCGCACAACCAAAGCAGATTGTATGGTCTGCGATACCATAAAAGCAGAGAAATCATAATGGTTTGTTGCCACATGGATTTGCACACCAAGCAGCCACACACATAACACAAAACCCAGAAAGCGTCTTGATCAAGGCAAACACACACATGCTGTACCAGGCAGACTGCATCCGTCAACACAAGCTGTATAGCCAAAACCTTGGACAAGCAACAACTAAAGCTATCCGGAACATAGCAAGCTTCATGGAGGGGCAGCCACAACTCCAAATGTGTTCATTCATACAAACAAAGGATGCATACGGCTCCCCGTGGAGGGCCCGCAGGTGCCAAATTGCTGTTTGATTGACAGATTGCAGTACTCCTTGCAAATGTTATGCCAAGCTGAAGCTAAAAGGCAGGGCCACACCAAATCCAGATAGAAGCACACCAGCACCAACCACAAGCGCAATTGTGCTTGCAATTGTAGCTAGCTTGGAGTTCACCGCATCAGATGCGCTTCTTGAGACAGCACCTGCAAACACCACCCTGTCCTCTCAACCTGCTTGACTTGAGGTCATCTACAGTTGCAATGAGAGCACACAACTGCAGATTGTGCACGAAATTGGCTGAGTTTGTGCCAGTAAGCAGATCCACACCAATGACAACAATTGTGTGCTGTGCACACTCATGACATGACTGCATGACAATACATCACGGCACAGCACAGCACAGCACAGCACAGCACAGCACTGCACAAACACAGCAGGTGAGATGGCTGACCTATGAAGGCAGTGTAGCCGCCCATGGCCCCAACAGTACCAAGCACAAACATTGCAGTGTAGGTTGCTGCAGCAAGCTTCGTTGGCAGTGTGATGGCCGGAATGACACAGAACAGAGCATCTGGATTGCACCCATATACAACTCCAGTGGCAAAGATACCCATGCTGTGCCTTAGGCCGCTCTTCCCAGGCTGCTTTTTGCTGATATCTACATAGCAATTTCTCATCAGTAAGCTGAGCTGAAAAGCACTGTTTGATCAAGCAAAACAGTGTAAGTCTCAAAATCATTGATGACTTAGAAAGCAAGACCATGATGGTAGAAACACCAAGATGCTGCACATTGTGATTTGTGCAAACACCCAGATGTTAAAAGACATACAAACTCACCCTGAATGACAGTGCCTTCTGTTGTCACAGGTTGCAACTGCTCAGCCTGTTCCTGCTGGTGCTGCCGCGACTCGACGATACCCAAAACACCAATAAGGATGAGGGTCAGCCCGACTGTTGTGTTGCCAAGCTTGTTGAGAGTGGGGACAATGTGCTGGAAACGATCCTGCACACCAAGTCAATGGTAAACCTTTTGACAAACACTCAAGGGCACACACTCAGGGGAAATAACAGGGTCAGGGTCATGCTGGTTATGCCCTGGACTATTGCAACTGATCATGGAAACGAATTGGGCAGCAGTATGACGTGCGTACAATACAAGAACCGATGGGCCCCTCATGGGGTAGGGCCTTAGCCTCAGCAGGACTTGCTGGCAACCATCGGGTTATGCCTTGTACAATACGCCTATCATGACTAAATATAACATGATATAATATGACGTGCGTACAAGCGTTTACCTTGAGAATGATCATGACCAATCCCATAATCAGTTGGCCAGTGCTATGGCCAAAGCCCCACAGCGCGCCAAGCAAGGATGCTGCTGCATGGCTGCGACCAATTGTAAAGGGCGTCAACGCCTGCACAGCCAAGGTTCAGTTTTCAGCAAAGACACAAAACTTGTGAGATGTTGCCTGTGCAGCTGAGTTGAGGCAGAGTGACTGGTGCTGCCCCAGTAAGGCAAATTTTTGATCACTGCAGCTGTAATTGCAGGGCCCAACAGACTGCTGACGCTGTGTCACAAAGACCGATGACAAGAGACATGCTGATTTGAGCAATGGTTGCATACCGCCAAATGGTCTACTCCTGCAAGTGAGTGCAAGCATCCAGCTGCCAAACCAGCATAGCCACTTCTGACAGCTCCATGGGCAGCTGCACATCACAATCGGTGATGGACTCCGGTCACTTTGTTGCAAACTATAGTTCAGAATATGTAGGACAGCTTTCTACAAGCAACCTCATACTTGTGCTACACAGGTTGCATTACTTGTCCAATTTGATCAGTGATGTGAAATGCATTGTTACAGGCAGGCAGGTTGCTACCTGCTGACGAAGCTCCTGCATCTGTCAGTGCACTTGTCATGGACAGAAATGCTGAGCCGCTTTGAGTATGCGCGCTGACACAGCACCATACCCCAAAAATGACCGAGCAAAGGGCGGCTGATCGAAGGTATTGGTATCTGCTGGGTCTTCTGTCACCGTCTGATTCAGCAAAGCTGCCAGAAACAGCGCATGTTGCGCTTCGCTTCTGCCGACACCGCTGACCAGGCGGTTCACAGCGTATGCTGGCCTTGCGGGTGAGACTATGCCGCGCAAGGGACGTGTGGAGTAAGCTTCGTCTGCCAATGCCATGTGCAGATGTGCAAAGTGACCGGACGGGCAAGCGCGGGCAGTGATCGTAGCAATGTTGAGGAACTACCTCACCAAATTCATGACCGACTCTGCCGGTGGTGCTCGCACCGGCGCATTGTCTGCCGCTCAGCATCAATTGCAGATGCGGCACAATCGCGGAAGGGCCAATGCCAGTCTAAGCTACTCTGGCAACTGCAGCACGAGCTTTGCACGAGCTTGAGGGCGCTTGCAGACTTCAGTTCCCTTGGATTCAAGACGCCCCTACAGTACACACACAGCAATTCATCGACTTGAAGCCAAGTTTTGCTGTCGTTGCAACTCCTTGGTGCCATGTTTGCCAAGCAGCGTTTTGCAGGCACTTAAAGTGCAAGCTGCCGCCGGAGACATGAGCTTGTTTGGAGTGACCCCTTCGGGGGCAGGTGCAGCAGGACTAGAAGGCAATAACAGCGACTTTCTGAGGGCATTGTCGCAGCCTCTGCTTATCCAGACACCACTGCAGGTACGATATGTACAATCTCGCCATATGTTGGCTGCTTTAGCATATCAAGCACCGCAGCACAACGTTTCTAGCTCAGGATGCAAGACAAAGTCTCTCACTCATCAAACTGCAGATGATGCTTGAAACGTTGTTCATACGGAGTCGTGAGCAGGGCGCTGCTTCGCTCACCATGCAAGAACAGGTAAGCAGGTTCTCTAGCACAAAAGCTGTCTCTCAAACGCCAGGGCACTGGGTCATATTGGCATGCAACACAGCTTGATGTAACGAATTTGTCTGACTGGCCAACAGAAGGTGTATTTGGTCCAAACTTTCTGAAATTGTGCAAGGCATGAATAACATGACTTTTCCTGATTTCATTGAGCTATGGCAACATGCATTGTGTCTTTGGCCAGTTCTGACATGCTGACAATGCAGTTGAAGACACTTGCAGCAGAAAATGCTGCATTGCGGACAACTATTGCAGAGCGTGAGCAGAAGGAACAACATGATTTGCAAGATATGCGCAACTTCTGCATTGCCAGTCAAGAGCAGAGCATCGACAAGGACAGCAGCATACATGCAGAGCTGCAGCAGCATCAGCAGGAGTTGGCAGGTCGCATGAGCACCTATGAGGCATCTGCCATGGAGTTCACTGCCACCACACGAAAGATCTCGAGCCGGCTTGATACGGTATCCATCCACCAATGGTCTGCTGCTATGTGTATGTCCAGCCCAGCAAAATGCACAAAGCTCATGTCACATTGAGACCAGGACCCAAACTTCACCAGCACCATGATGATTGAAACCCCCCTTGGTTCCCCTCAATCCCCCCCCCCCTTCCCCCCCCCCATTGCCAGGCCTTCTTCTGTCATCAGTATTGGCCTTGCCATTAGAGTCTGGTCTGCTGGTAGACACATGTTGCTGGGACCCTTAGGTCTTGTTCACATGATGTAGAACTGCAAGCTTGTCATCACTTGGGGATGCATGGGTCACACCACCCCCTTAGGGCTCCCCAGGTGATGACATGCTTGCAGTTCCACATCATGTAAACAAGACCTGTTCGTCATGCTGTTCAGAATGCTCAGGATGCTTCTCAACACAGTGCAGTGTCACTCAACAACTTGCTGTGACATGCTGCTCTGGATTGCTGCAACATAGCCTTACTGGGCATCTCGACGACTCTGCATTGCAAACCAAAATGTATCCCTGAGCAGGAATTCAAATCTCGGCTGGATGTGCTTAGTGAGAAGCTGCACGGCGTGGACAATGTGCTTGGGCATCAGCTGGCTGTACATGAGATGGCTGGCATACTAGGAGTCGGTGTACCTCAGGTGAACACTTCTCACATGAGCCTCAACCTTGTCTGATGGGACAGCTGAGTCAGTATGTCACCTGTGTCTAGAGTGAGTACGTACGGATGCTCACAGCTGAGTGGCTGTCCTTTTGTGCAAACAAAGAGCTCCAAGAGCACATCTGTCATCCTGTCAAACACTAGTTGCTCTGACTTCTCTGTTTCAAATTTGCAAACTACCTTGCCTGCTGAGCAGCCATGCCTGGCCACTTGCTGTGACCTGACACATGGTGTGTGTTTGCGCAACTGAGGCCATGCTTGTGCTGCAGATTCAGTTACCACCTGCTGCTGCAGTCACTACCCCAGAAGCTGCTGAGGCAGCTGTCACATCAGAGCCTGAGCAGCTGCCACCAGGTCTTCTGCCCAAGCCTAATGCAGCACTCCCAGGACTGCCAGATTTAGCCCCTGCTGAATTAGCCCCTGATGAGCATGCTGCTCCTGCTGAGCATGCTGTGGCCTCTCCTGCACTTGCGATTCAGATTCCGAGATCCATCAGCACAGGGCTGTACCCAGCAGCCCCTAGCCCAGGGGCAGCAAGGGCTGGTGGCCCTGGCCTGCTGCCTCAGCTCAAGGTGCAGATTGAGACTTTGGAGGATAAGGAGCTGGAGATGAGACTGTGAGTCATGTGGCAGACCTCTCATTTTCTTCTGTTGCACGATGGATGTGGGTACATTAGCTGTTTGGCTTGCTGTTGCACGCTCTGCATGGAATGCTGACCCTTGTCATCCCAGCAGCACAGCTCTGGAGGTTGTATTGCTCTTGAATGCGTGCACTGCATTGGCGCTTGCTGCAAAGCTCATCACCCAGCATGGCGTGATTCCAGTGGCTGTCTGACTCACATGTCACCCTCACGATGAGAGCAGTGGGCTCTGAGTGGAACCAGCAATGTCAGCACCAAGTGCTACCCCCATGCTGCATTTTGGGGAGTTCAATACTGCCTTGATTGCAGTCTAGGCAGTACTCAATTACTGAAGTTATCAAGCAATGCAGACGTTGCTTGTCAATCTGTGTACATGCCAGCAGAACGCTCATACTCTGTTGCATTCAAGCGCATGGTACTATACAGCGTACACAGCATATATAGTATACAGCACCTATATAGCATACAGTGTATATACAGTATACAGCGCATATATACTATACAACATACACTGATGCAACAAGTTGTTGTGTAGGCATGTTGAGATGCTGCGTGATGACATGAGCCTTCTGAAGAAGGAGATGCAAACCAGCCATGCTGACATCAGCGGTGCAGTCAGCATCACCACCAACATTGACGGCCGCTTCCACATGCTGGAGAGCGAAATGCACGGCTTCTGGAAGAAGATGAAGGATGACGAGACTGCCAAGGCTGACAAGGTTGACAAGGCTGCAGCCGCTAAGGCTCAGAGCAGCTTCCCGGTGAGTCACGCACCTCTGCTTTCTATCATGACTACAAACGTTCGTGAACCTTCTCAATGCAGACCTGTGGTAATACCCTCAGACACATCACTCTGGACAGTGCCTCGTCGCTTTGTTCAAGCCAGAGTGTGTATGCAATGCTTTAGCAACAGAGGGAGGGTCATGACTGTTACATTAAACTGCAGAGCACACGCTTTGCAAGTAGCTACTGGCCAGTTGCGATTTGTTACCACTTGGTGCAAACAGCTAAACAACACGCTTCTGATACTGTAACCCGCTAGCAATATCAGAGAGCACGTAATCTGCTATGTCACAGCTGTCACCACCAGCCATATCTATGCTGCAAGGTGAGCAGACATAGCCTGCATGCACCTACTCATCATGAGCGAGAAAGAGTAAACATTGTCAGTATTCTCATTGTCAGCTGATGCAATCCTATGAAAGCTGTGGTGCTTGCATGTGGCACACGTTGGTTGCAGCGTTGAATCCTATTGATCGCCTCTCCCTTTTTGTTGGAGGGTGAATGATACTGCGCTGCTTGAGAGGCTGCGACGCTGCATGGTGCGCTTGCTGTATATAGTACATATGGTCACCGTTTTATGCGCAAAAGTTGCATCAAACGTGCCTTCCCTCTGCTTGCCAACCTCACCTTGCTCGTGCTGCTGATCTCACAGACAGACCCAACACAAACACTTTGCTGCAGATAGGCCCAAATCCGGCAGACTCAACCCCCTTGCAGAGCTGTGTTTGTGACCATTCTCTCAGCACTTATCATCTGCATTCCAGGTGGTCATGGGGAAAGCCTCTGACAAGGTGTCAGGACAGGTGACATGGGCAGACCTGAGTGCCTTTCAGGACCAGCTGCGCGCCAGCTTTGAAGGCATCCATGACCTGAAGGACAGGCTGGACAAGACCAACAAGCAGCTGGCAACGTCTGTGCCTGACCATCACACAGTCTGCTGTATTCATGACATACATGCTTCCATGTCACGGCAGTGTCATGCATTGGCATGTGCATCTTGCAAAAACAACAAGCAGGATGCAAGCTGGTTGCAGATGGAGTTACATACGGAATTCACTAGAGTCTTGACCTTGTGTGTGATGCACCTGACAGCACCAGCATTGTCAGTCTTGGCAAGCGGTCTGCAGTGCAGAATGACACGCCCAGCAAGCTTGGCTGATTGATCAGCTCTGTCCGAAAGCAATGCGTCTCATGGGAAGCAGGATGACCATTCTGTCATTGCTGCAGGATCCGGAGCAGTTGCCTGGCTGCAGCTTCCACAGCAGTTGCTGAAGCCAAGGTGGTGACAGGCGGCCTGCAGGAGAGCAGCTGGGTAGTCTGCAGCAGGACGTGCGCTCTGTTCAGTACAAGGTATTCTGCAGCCCTTGTGTATTTTCTTCAGTGCAGGGTACTCTGCAGCCTTGCTCTGTTCTCCTTCAGTATAAGCTACTTGGCACCTTCACTCTGTTTATGTTCAATACAAGATACTCTACAGCCTTGGTCTGTTTCCTTCAGTTTAAGGTTCTGTGCGGCCTCGCTCTGCCTGCCTTCAGTTCAAGGTACTTGGCAGCCTTATTCTGTTTTCTTTGAACACAAGGAACTCTGTAGCCTCATTATGGTTCCCTTCTGGGTGCACATATTCATGAGGAAGCCACTAGTATAGACTTGCTCATTGTTTTGTGGCATGGGCTGACCTCACTACGACGCTGTTGATAGGCTTGCACAGAGTATCTGCAGCCAGTGGCAGTTCACACTTTCTGCAGACCTATGTACAATGTATTGCCTATGCTGTGTACCTTCCATGCTCCGACATGAAGAAGCCATCTGCAGAGGGCTCCCCTGGGGCTGTCTTTGTGGTTGGGTTATTTGTGCCTGCAATCCCAACACAGTCTCTGTTTGCCCTTTGCGGTCCTGGGATCTGCAATGGCAGCTCAAGTGGTGGCAAAGTTTAGTGCAAAGGCTGTGTTCAAGGCTGTGTTCACAAACCCTTGTGCTTGCAGGTTGAGAGCGCTGTGGCAACAGTGGATGGCAGCAGTGATGACCTACACAAGTGTGCAACTGCCATCAATGATCTGGCTTACAAGGTATGTGGGTTGTTGTGTGGCCTTGCCCAGCAGTGCTCTCTCTGCAAAAGCTGCTGCGCTCAGTTTGTATGTAAAGCTGTACATGACAAGGCTCTGCATCTCTTCGGCTTGATAAATGTTAGATGCTGTATCTTTCTGCTATGTCATTTGGTGAGGATCTGGCATGTGCCGCTTCAGGGTGTCTCATCTGCAAAATTGTTTTGTCAGAACAAATCGCTTTGAAGTTTTACTTTGCCTTCATGCCGATTTTGTAATATTTCATAAATAAACAATTCAGGGCTTTACTCATGCTTTTGCAGCTTTACTCGCCCCTTCAGGCCAAAACCCACATACAAAAATGGTTCTTTGACAATCTGGATGAACACCGCCACTCATGAGCATTTGTCCTCGCTGCTCTCGATGGCAGGAGTTCACATGGCACATGCATCTGTCTGATCTGGTGTCATACAGAATGGACTTCTCTGCAGTTGCTAGGAACGCAGCTTTATACACATTTCAGGCCACAAATTTTCAGGAAACCTGGTTGTCATGGGTCATGTATTCTCTAGTCACAGCCACCTTGACCGTGTTGACTCACTCCAGTCACATGACCTGCAGGTGAGGCACAAGCTGGGCCCAGAGGACATCAACCGTATTACACACAAGGCAGCAGCTGCTGCAGAAGCTGCCCTTCACCAGAGCCTGCTTACAGAAGATGCCAGGGACAAAAGCGCAGCTGGTGCCTCCAGATTCAGGTCGGAAGCTGTGTTGTGTTTGACTGAGGGCCAGACATCCTGTTTATGCAGAACTGCTTAACACATGGGCATGAAGTGATCAACAAATGGGCTTCAAGTGATTAACAAGCGAGCAATTGCTGTGTAAAATGGATGATGGTGAGAAAATTGTTTGCAAGCTTGATTCATTCAGGGTGCATCTGGGTGAATCAAAGGGTGCAATGTCGGCAGAAGACTCATCTCATTGTGTCACATCCTGCTGCGATTGGCCAGCTGCCTCTCAAGCAGCTTCTTTTGTTCATGGCAGAATCACCTCTGCTATGAAACTATGACCATTGAAAATAGCCAAAGTTCCTGTTGCACAGTTGCATGCGCACATGGCAGTCTATGTTGGGAGTTTTGAGAACAGCCTAACTCCCTGCTGGATACAATGTGCACAGGACAATCTGTATGTGTGTGTGTGTGGATGCCCCTGCAGGTGCTTGAGCTGTGATACAGATCTGCAACTGCAGCGCAACATGCAGCAGCAGGGGGGGCGTCCACCCATCAAGCCATCCCTTCTGCCCAAGCTCATTGCCCCAGACATCACCTTCACCTCCCTGCATTCTTCCTCAGACCCAGGTACCTGGTCGCATGTCTTGCATGTTCTGTTTATGTCTGGACGCCACCTTCACTTCCCTGCACTGTTCTTCAGACCCAGGTACCAGGTCATGTGTCTGGCGTGTTCTCTTTCGTTGTAGCCGTGACTAGAGTCAGTGGTGATGCTGCGTTTGTTTGTTCATTCATTCTTCCTGCGTTCACTTGACACTAAGTCACTCACTCCCTGGTGGACTCATTCAATCGTTCGTTTGTTCGTTCGTTCATTCATTCATTCATTCATTCATTCATTCATTCATTCATGTGTATATGCATTGTGTATCTTCCCACACAGGTTGGTCACATGCAGTCCTTCAACAGTTTCTGTATGAAAAGGTTTGTCATTCAGCGTACTGACAATCATGTGTGGAGATGCTGCACTAATGTGCTATGACTCAGTCTGCTTTCGGCATATGCATTCTTGCTTAATGCGTGAGTAATATGGCTTTTACAGTGCCTAAATTCAAGTGACAGTGATGGCCTGCTGGATCCAAACATCAATCATGCATCTGGGATTTGGTTTGTCTGGATCACAAACTGGATAAGTTTTCCGAACTGCAAATCCAAGCATGTGCAGAGCGGTGGGTGTTTGTGCATTGACTTGTCAGGTGGGTGAGTGATACAATTGGGGTCTGCCATGTACAATAGGCCAATCGGGACTAAATCAAGTGGGTGATGTCAGGGAACCTGATGAAAACACTCAGCCAAGACTATATTAGATTGATTGTGCATCCAGTGTTTTTCATCCTGTGTCACTGACCTCTGCTCTGTTTCAGGTGGGCAGCGCATGTCGCCCGAGAGCCTGCGTCACAGCCCCCGCCACTCTTCTTCAACAGATTCTGCTGCCTACACCAGCATTTCTCTGCCAGAGCTGCCTGCAGATTACTCATCAGGGCGTATGGCTGCATCCAGCCCTTTGGCCCCTCTGGCAGCCCACACACTGACCCCAGCCCTGGTGACCCCTGGTGCTGCTGCTATGCCACCATCACTAGCTGCTAGGTACAGCCTGATAAGCTCGTTACGTACCAAGTCAGTCACAATGTACAATTGCCTGTCGGTTGATTTTAGGATGTGCTCACCAGGCATGTTGTAACCTGGCAGATGCCGTGTTTCTGCTTTTGGAGTTTGTTGTAGACTCAAGAAACGCCCTAAAGAAACCCAAAAAAGGACTGCCAGCTGACGGCGATCGGCAGAGACTAACCATTTGGTGGGTGCCCATTGGCATAACAGAACATGAGCATGTCTGCCTGGTTGTCAGCAGAATGTCCTAGGCGACACTTGTGACACAGGTGTTGCTGTGCAATCATCCTGTGTTGCAGAGCTAGGCAGCATTGATAGTACATGCACAAGAGCTTTGATGCATGCACAACAGGTTGCTTGATCCCTGTGCTGCCTGAAGAGTCCAGCATCAGTACAATCTTCCTGCTGCCTATCACTGCTGCTGGGCCAACACAAGAAAGTTATATGCATGCTCAGTCGACATGATGTTCTGACATAATGTTATTGAGGCCAGTGTGTGCTGTACACCTGTGCTTTCAAGCCAGGATGTCTGATGAGTCAATACTGGCTCCACACCCCAGACTGTAAGTTATTAAATTAAGAAGATGCTGTTGGTGCAGATGGAGCCCGACACCAGCTCTCCTGAGTGTGTCAGCAGATCCAGCAGATGTGCATCAAGGTGGTGTCTCAGACTCTGGCTTGCCAAGGCAGATGGAAGGAGTTGCAAGTGGTGACAGAAGAAGCCCCATGGTGCAGCACATGGGGCTAGACAAACGCGCATGGCAAACACCGCCTCCAAAGAACAGACCTCAGACGCCCATCTTTACAGTCTGATGTGCAGTCACTGTGTGAATGATGTTCATGGCGGGTTCTTGACTACGCTGAATGGCTACATAGGATTCTGTTCTATCAAAGACTGATGCATTAAAAGGCATTGTAGTCAAACATCAGTAGTGCTGCGACTACCAAGTAGGGATGGTCATGATGAGAAGTCTGCATGAATTTGCCAATCATGATTCCAGTGGCACGACCTACTTGTACAAAACTAAAAACCGTGCATCAAGTAAAGCGGGGGCTGTTGTACAATTGCAGACAGGAGCATGGCATACTCACATGCTGATGCCATGATCATATTTACATATAGTACACAACCAACTGGCAGAACCAAGCGCAACCCTAGAGCAGCACTTGTGAGCACAGTGCTTCTCATTTGGGTGGAAACCTGCCAGTTGCAAAGCTTCACAAGGTTGCAGAGAACCTCAGAAGGTTTTGTCAAATGGAGACTGACGCGTCCAGACTTTGACCTGCTGTGTCACCATTTGCCAATCCTTCTTCAGATACACCCACATGACCTCAAGCATCAGCCTCATGAGGACTCAAATGAGCCGCAGCAGCTGGTGATGACAACTGCACACCAGCCATTGCAGCATCTGTCTGTAGATGTGTCGCACGCTGAGCCTGGTTCTGAGAGCAAACTGGCAACAAGGAGCCATCTCTTGCTTTGGCATTCATCAGTGGCAGACTTTGTTTGATCCCAATCTGCTGCTGGTGGTGTGCATGCAGCAGCGCATCCAGACCAGCTGTGACCTCTGATGCTGATGTCATAGCCGAAATGCTGTCTCTGAACGTTGGCGCTGGTAACAGCTGTGTTCCTGGTGAGGCAACGTGAGGCGCTAACAGCAACTGTGCTTCTGATGATGTGCTGCGTGGTGCTAACAGCACCGGTGTGGTTGGGGAGCTGCTTGCTGGTGCTGATGCAAGCCGGCATGGTGCTGGGGACCTGTCTGGGGATAGTGCACACCTCAGCTCTGGTGACACCCTGAAAGGATTGGGCATTGACAGGTGCCTTGCTTGGGGTGATTTGGATGATCCAGATGATGCAGATGATGATCTGGATGATGTGATGGGCGGGAAGGTCACATGGACCCCTGACCTGCTGTCCATCCCCACAGGCTCAGGCGAGCGCTCTTGACTGAATCTCATCGGCTCAGATTGGATTTGGCTTTGCACTGCTAGGGCTGCTGCAGGGTGCCCCTGCCCCCGGACTGGATCATCCACCCCATGTGGCCTCTGCAGGGCCTCAGCAGTGGTGAATACAATCCTTCTTCTGTCTGCTGAGGGTTGCTTAACCACATGGGGCTGTGTGAGAAGGCTCCCATGCTGCTCAATTGGGGACAAGTCCACCAACCCTGATGCTGAGGGGCCAGGGCCCCCAGAATCTGCCACCTGCCCTGCTGTGCTGATGTTGAGCACAAGACCAGTGCTCTGTGTCCCTGTGTTTGTTGTGGCAGGTGAATGGACAGGCTGAGGCTGTGGGCCTACAGAAGCTACAACAGCAGCTGCCTTTGTGCCTGCTGCCACATGCACTGGCTCAGACACCGACAGCATGCGGCTGTGATCTGTCTGTGCATGTGACTCTCTGTGACCGCCTGAGTGTGCTTCTGTGATTGATGGCTGTGAGACAAGATGTTCTGACTCAAGCTGTGTGTCTGCTGCTGCCATGATAGTTGCTAAGCCTGCTGGCTGTGATGGCTCTGCTGAGTTGGCTTTTGGCACACTGGGATTAGTTTGATCTGCATGAAGCACGGCAGCTGCTTCTGCTGGTTGCATCAAGTCTGAGCTGACTCCTTCCTGCTCTGCTGCTGAATGCTCACTCGAATTGGGCAAGTCTTCAATGCTACCGGCCGGCAATCTGTGCCTGCTCCGCTAGAGGGCCTGTTGCTGCCTGCCCTGCTGCTGAACGTGCCCTTGCTTGGTTTCCATCCTCTGGCAAGGCGCTCAGTCTTTCCAGCAGTGCTGAGTCTGAGATGAGCTTCGGAGGTGCAGTTGGGTTGTTGCTTGAGCTTGGCAGCAAGCCAGATCCAGTAAAGGCACTAAAGAGGTGTCGGCCTGCCATGGAGTTGTGACTGATGGACACAGGCCTCACAAGGGGTTGGAGGGGGGTGGGGCTGACCAGGGAGGAGGGGTTGAGGTGAGCAATTGGAGAGGGTGCTGCTGTGGTAGCTTCTGCAGCAGCTGCTGTGGTAGCTTCTGCAGCAGCTGCCTTGACTCTGCGCTTCTTGGCTAGGCCAGAGTTGTTTGGAGAGTACTGCCACTGCATGCACATCACGCCACTCAATGGTTGTGAGTGTGAGTGTCAACTGGTGAGTAACGGAGTGCGCAATGCCTTGCATTGACAGCATGCATCACTTTCTCAGGCACACTATCAAGCTTTGGCTGCAGGTAACACTTGCTGTGACAATGTCCAAGCACGCAACACCACACGGGATGCAGACCTTTGCTCAATGCCTTGGTTGCTTGGACAGTGAATACACTGATCCCAGCAACAAAGCCTACATTCTGTGCTGGTAGACATGCAAACTGTAGATGATGCAAAAAGCTGGTCAATGCATGCAACTCACATGGTCAGCAGCAATTCTAAAAGCCTCCTTATGACTCATGGCTGGGTTCTCTGCCTTCAGACGTGTGATCTCCTCCCTGCACATCAGGTAGTAATGATAATAACAGTAGTAATGACAGTAACAATAATCATTGAAAAGCTTTCCAGCTCATGATGAGCTAGGTATGTGCAGGTGCACAGCCTAATCTCCTGGCCTTTCAACAGAGGGTGTGTGACAGCGACGTACTACAGTGCTGCAGAGCATATGATTGTCTCCAATCCTGTGATGAGCAAGACTGCTGTACAGGTGCTCAGGGAACCTCAGAACACCTGTGGCTGGTCTACATGATGGGCAAGCTGCATCGGCAAATGACTGTGCAGCAGATTTGATATCTCATGCAAGCAAGAGCTGCGATGTTGCTTTTGTTTGATCCCTTGGAAAGAATTCCTGGCTGAAACAGTGCACAACTGCTGTGTGTCACAATGAACAGGCAGCCATGTTGCAAAAGTGACTCCCTTGCTCACACCAAACAAAAGCTTGTATGTATGCTGCTCACGACTGACATGTGGGCTGCGCATTTTCGCATGGCTGACATCTGAAGCATACAGTGTGATCAGGCATCTGAAGCTGTGCACACAGTGTGATCAGACACCTGAAGCTGTGCACACAGTGTGAAACTGGGAAGACAAGAAAGACCTTCACCTGACGAAGATGTTGTATGCCGTGGGTAGCCGGGCCTTCTCTGCAAGCACATAGAGCTGCAGTGAGCATCAAATCTCATCGAAGCTGTATTTGAGCATTTGAGGACATGCACTGCCTGATTGCTCGGGCATGAGAACTGCATTCCAGCAGTGCTACAGTCAGCAGAGGCTTGAGAAGTGTGACAGAATGCAGTCGAGCCTGCAGCAACAATACTAGGGACAGTAGAGCAGCCTGTGGCAATGATACTTTGCTGTTGATACAGCAGCAGCCTGCCAAGGAAGAATTGTGCTGGTGTGTACATGTCAGGTGATATTCACAAAGCTTGCAAATGTTTCTTTTGACCACATCATGCATTAGTACACACAGTAGCACAGTTAGAATATCGCAAAGACTTCAGTTGTGCGGGCAGGATGCGGTGCAATCCAGGCAGTACATGGCGCAAAGTTTCCTGTTGTTACAGCATGAAAGCCTGAAGAGGGGTGGGGGGGCTCAAGCTGTCAGGGGTACCTAGGGGACAAACTGTGGACATCAGAAACCCACTGTGCTTCATCACCTTTCTTCCTCTTCTTGCCAGGGCCAAGGGCTTCATCAGATGCCCCAGCAGAGTGCCTTCCACTGTAGTCCGCAATCATCAACCCTGGAGCATAGGCCGGGTGGCCCTGGACGCCTGCAACTGCCCTGGAGCCCTGACTGGCACTGCTTGCTGTGCCTTGCTCATGCAACACTGAGTGTATTTGCTGCTGCTGATGCTGCAGCTGAAGTTGCTGCTGATAATACTGAACACCATGCTGATGAGGTTGCTGCGCTGTCAGAGTATACTGCGGTGAGCTTGTGAGCTGCTGAAGGGGTTGAGCTAGCTGTGGGTGAGACTGTGGGTAACTTCCTTGAGGAGGGTAAGGGGCTGGGGTATGGTATGAGGAAGGGGGGTACAGCTGCTGGTTTTGATATGAGGCCTGAGGGGCCTGTGATGGTGGGTTGGGCAGTACGTAAGGTTGATGGTGGTACTGTGCAATGCGTGGGGGGATACTGGCAGGCTGCAGCACATGCGAGCCCTCAGGAGTGACAGACTGTGGTGGGGGGTTGTAGATAACAGGGATAGGGTCCAAGGAGGGAGAGCGATGCCGAGTGCCCTCTGAGACTTGGTGCTGTGCCTGGGGCTGTTGGCAGAAGTGCCCTACAGATGCCTGAGGCTGATTGGGACCAGCCCCATAGGATTGATGCATGGGGACTCCATCTTGGGAATGGGCTGGTGTGGTCAAAACAGCCTCATCGTATCTGGGGATTTGAGAAGCCCCAGGGGGATGGGCCTGCTGCTTAGCAGGGGATTGCTGCAGAGGATGATCTCCAGGTGAGAGGGCCAGAGCCGAGCAATGCTCTGCAGTCAGCCCTTGGGGCTGTTGCAGGGAAGGGCCCCTAAGAGATTCAGAAGACAGGTTTGGCAGCACTTGAAATTGGTGCTGAGCCCCATGGGGAGACTGGGGTTGAGCCTGGGGGTGAGAGTGGGACCCTTGCTGAACCATCCTATAGGACTGTGGCATTGGGAGGGCCTGCTGCGTGTGGACTGGTGGGGGTATGCTGTTGGCATGGGGGTGAGGCTGATACTGGTTCTGGGGGCCTGAGCCGGTGCCATGGGGGTCAGGATGGAGGGACTGGCTATGCACCGGGGGTGGGATGATGTTGTGGTGATGAAAGTGGGGCTGGTGATACTGTGGCGGATGCTGGTACTGTATGGGTTGCGGGTTAAATTGGCCCTGCAGTTGCAGGCATGCCGTTGGTTGCTTGCTTGCAATGCTGAGCACAAAAAATGCCTAGGATTGATGGCCAAATCATTTGCTTTTAGACAGCAACTCAAACTGCGGCAGTTCGGTCTCGAGATGCTCTTCGTCAGACCTGGATGTACGTCAAAATGTTGAAGCAGCATACCTGTTGATGAGGGGTGGCCTCAGCAGTAAGATTGGATACAGCAGCAGCTTTTGAAGTAGGCAAAGCAGCAGCAGCAGGCTGCTGCTGCTGCTGCTGCAGATATGGAGCCAGGTGCAGAAGGGCTGCTGCTAGATCAACCTCCAGCAGCCTGCAAGGAGGGCAAAACAAGACTTGATGCGCAAGCCTTCCTTTGTGACCGTTATTCCAGCGTTTCTGCAGCAGCTGTGCAGACCTGCAGCGGATTTGATGTGCATAGAACAAAGAAGTGTCAGAAGCAGGGTGGATTGACCCAGATGTTTGTTGTATCACTGAGTGCAGGGCTCAGGACATAGCTGCAAAATTGCTGTTAGCCAACTGCAGTGTGATGAGTTCCTTATGTGAGTTTAGCACCTTTGGCATCCCCCACAGCGCACTATGACAGGAGACCTCAGCTGCTGAGTGATAGGTATGCTGACCTGTGCACCACAGTAAGAAGTCGGTAGTGCAGATCACACACTCTTGGCCTGAGTGTAAGGGCTGGCGGTGGTTGACATCCACAGTGAACTCCCCCGCGAAAACGCACTCAAGCGACAGGTCACACACAAGCACCTTACGGCAGACTTTGCAGGCCGCAAGTGTTCTACCTGTAGCAGCGATTGGCAGTCCGGTGCCTCACACTGCACTCGCACGTCCTGTGCTTTCGGTAGCACAGCCAGCTGACCTGCCACCGCCAAAAACGCCTGCTGCTGCTGCGGCTGTTGATGCTGCTCATGACGTTGTGCATACTGCTGCTCTCCGCGACCATCAGCTGCATCAAGGCGCTGGGGCGCTGCAAAAGCTTGCGGAGGTTGCCCAGATGGCCCGTGCTCAACCGGGCCTTGCTCATGCGCACGTGCTTGGCTTTGGTAGGGGTCCATCAGCACCTGAAGGCTATCACTCGATCAACACGAGTATACTGTCCTTAAGCGCAGGTTGGCGTGCTTGACCAGAGTGTGGAAACTGTATGGAGGGTCCTAGGTTGGCATGCGCGATTGTAGGCTTGGTACATTATGCATGACACGCGGCAGGAATCTCGATGAGCTGGCCAAGGAACAAGGATTTCTTGGAGCGACCAACCTTGTCAGATTTCCTGCCTCAACGGTCACCACCCATGAGAGAGATTACAATGCTTTAGCCAGCCAGCAAGTCTGATCACATATAGAAGAAGACGAAGGTCAAATGTGGAAAACATCAAGACAGTCTAGAACGAACTTGAAAACCTGCATATGATCTTGCTGC
>JAABUK010002557.1_pt1 | contig 32456 bp, 29 predicted proteins | sample 5559141 | NCBI WGS metagenome assembly JAABUK01 (sample SAMN10711869, study PRJNA513367) | rock metagenome | isolation source: Antarctica rocks | place: Antarctica: Victoria Land, Pudding Butte nord | collected 2016-01-03 | reverse complement strand
TACATGCAGCGCAGAGTGGGATAGGTTTAGTGAGAGATGTGATTGAATTGGTTGAGCAACGGAAGGAGACGAAGAGGAGGGAGAAGGACGAGAGAATGGATCAGGATGGGGATTATGGGGGAAGAGGTGGGGGACGAGGTGTTCGAAGAGATGAAGATTATTGAGTTGAGAAGGGGGAGCTAGACTGGAGGGAGTGGCAAGGTCTGATCTGGCTTGATAGGCTCACTGCCAGTGGCTGTTCGGTAGTCATAGAGGTCTGTTTTGAACGAATTGATCAGAATAGTGGGTGGTTTCGCCGCTCTGGTAGAGCTAAAAATGCTCATATTTTCGCATCGTTTGAGGTTGCTGCCCGACGGTTCCATAACGTGATGAATGTATTGACAACAATTCTCCACACAGCAGAGACTCCAATCCATTTGCCATTGGAGCACTCACCAAATTAACATTCCCTGTCATAGAACGAATTGTGTGTTTCTGATTTGTGTCATGAAAGCGCTCTGGCGTCCTCGTCGAAGTACAGAACATCCGGACCCAGATAAGGTAGTCACAGTGGTGCTGCAAACCGTTGGCGAGAACAAGCAGTTGGGACGCAGAGTGCGGGACCTGAGTGATGCAGCGTTTTGTGATGACAGCAAATATGGTGCGCACAGCAGGCAATAAGGAAAAGAAGGGATTGATGAGGGACACAGAGAAATTTCGACAGGATCGGAGTTTCAGGAGGAGGTTTGGGCAATTGGGAAATCTGGCAATAGTAGTAGTAGAATCAACGCCCCAAGGATGAATCTGGATGACGCAGCAGAAGGCGACGGATAGCAGATACGCAGTTATTCTCAAAAGCTCCCTATTGTATACAAAAGTTCGTGACGGAATATAAGGTGCTTCTTGGCTTGTTCCTCTTCTTCCTCGATGCCGCAGGTAGCTCTCTATTGGCAAGTGATTCGGCGGTGAAGATCGCGTTTCACAACGGACACCTGGAGAGCAGTTCGGTCGGAGGTCAGATGCCACTTTGGCTTCGCTTCAAGCTTGGTCAGATTAGACGAGGAAGGACGAAAAGTCGCTGACTCCTAGCTGGAATGAATCCAGGTCGGAGCGTTGGTCGTTTGACTGCAGCCAGAATCCGATTTCGGCTGGCGAGAATGGTCCGGAGAATGTCTTCGAGATACTGCTGCGGCTCTGCAGGATTTGGTGCGGGTGTCGTCGGGGACCAAGGAGATGATTGATTAAGCAGTGGTTCACCGGCTCACCGTCGGTGGTCAGAGGGTTCGTATGGCATGATCTGCCTGTGGCCAAGATGCAAATAGGGTAAAGAGGCAGAGAAGGAGAAACGCACTGAAGCGACTCGACTTTTTATAGTAATATCATGTCTTGCTTGATATCTTTGAACGCGATTCCCACTCAATAGAAGGTGAGGTGAAAACGCCAGCATCTCTACCCAGCACGTAGCAGCAAATTTCTACCCTAAGAGCTACTGTACACATTAGATCTTTTCGGGCTACCAGCAACATGTGGTACAAAGCTCATCTCACTCTTCTCCAAAGTCTTGCGTCAAGCAAAGACGGTGATGAAAAGGATGATTCTGCTTGCGCAGCGTGTAAAGCCAAAAAATCCACCAGTCAGAACCCCGAAGGATGCTGAATAGACTCGTCTAGCCCGATGTGCAATGGACAGTCAAGACTATCGTGAAGCCGCATTCATGAGCGCGGCCACGCCAATAAGGTAAGTATGAAGAAGAAGAAAGAAAGTCAGGAAAGGTCAGATCGAGGAGGCAGATATTTGTACTCCGGGAGATTGGAGCTAGTGGCTAGTGCATCCGTTAGCGCGTGAGTCTTGGCACGGAACTGGAAATTATGTCTTGGCACAAGGGCCCTACTTTCGACAAATTCACGTGATTAGGGTCCAGGCCCGGCAGTTGGCAAGGACAGTACTTGAGGACTTGAGTCGGGAGTCATAGGAGCACCGTCCGTATTGGCTTCAATCTGTATCAGGATTGTACTGCTGCCACGCTACTATGTTATGGTTGTTCAGTCCGGTACCCCAGGTTCCATTGGTAAGGGGATATAACATCGACACGGTGCTGTATTCAGGGTAAGGACTTTTGCTGGTGGCAAGGGCTTGCAAAGACAGAGCTTCGAATTTGTCTCGGCAAGGCAAGCAGTCTCGAACGTTTTCAAAAAGGCAAATCTTCGGATATGTCAAGGCTTGCCGCTCCCTGTCTGTTCCCCCTAGCCTATTCACGGGGCGAAGTATGACCTGTTGCCCTCCACGTATGCCTCGAGATGTGATCCGATGAGACTGAAACTCCATACCCCGAGTCTACTAATCTTCTGACCATCCGAATACTGCTTAATAGACTTTTTTCTTCTCGTCCACGCTCAGCTGACCAGGACCCATGTTCACCAGAAGAAGCAAGCCACCCCTAGAGATAATTGGTCAGCTTGTCCGTCACGAGAAGATCTTTTCGAAGGGTGTCCACATACACTATTGATAGGATTTGGAAGAAGTCATACTTGGCGAAATCCTTATGTGGATGGTGAGGGTGTAGCTAGAAGGGAATGTCAGCCATCACGTAGCTCAGAACGTTCCCCAGCTTCAACTTACTGTCCAGAAATTGTTGACCAGAACATTGAAGATGCTCAAGACAACGACGAGCATCACGGCGCTTACTTTTGCTTTGAAGCCGACAACCACCATGATACATGCGACAAGGCCAAGTAGGCTGACCAGTACCCGCCAAAGGGACCACTTGCCAGCGAAGACGAATCCAATAAACAAAAAGATGAGCAGGACTCGCCCACCAAGCTGGAAGTACATCTTTCTATCCTTCTCATCCATTGTAGGAAGCCCTGCTGGGGCAAATCGCTTCCGCACCCAGCTGTCGGATAGCACCATCATTAAACCACCCAATACAGACAGATTTCGAAGGAAGAAATTCAGGTCAAAAATCAAACCGTATCCCAATGCTTGTGTAACAACGACGCCGCAAAGACCGGCAACAGCGTATTCGGAGTGTTTGCGAATTATGACCAGTGTAGAGCAAACAATCATGGCGATGACGTTCACAATAAGAAAGAGATGTGTGATTCCACCAGGGACTGAGGAGTGTACGGTTAGTCATCCTAGTCGTGTAGATGCAAGGTGCTCGAGTGACATACTGTGTCTGAAGTCGTGCAGGTACAGTAGCTGATCATTCCACTGAGTCAAGATTCGGAGAGCATCTTCGAGAAATGTAACAACGATCAGGAACCGTCCGATGGCGGGTAAATACCTGTAGAACAATAAGTATCAGCCATTTCGACCCTGACAAGAGACAGTCGAATGAACGTCCTCTCAGACTCACGGTTTGATAGGCTCTCCCGCAGTGTTCAGCCAATCTTCTATCTTGCTCGTTTGTTCCCTTATCGCATCGAGTGGGCTTGGGTCACTCGTTGCATCGCCCATCGAGGGGCCCCCGAATTGGTTCTGCAGGCCCAAGTTGTACCCTGCGGTCCCTCTTATCTGCGCCATATTGGTTTAGCTGTTATCCAACCGTGCCTGATGCGTTCACGACACGTCGGAGGAAAAGGCACAAGACTGGAAATCGTGTCCAAACTTCGAGGGTAGGTCGCGGGGTATTTATAAATGTCGATGTTTGTGGCAGCTAGATTGAGGCCACGATGGACCAACCCGAAAAAGCCGGAGTGGCCAATGAGATGTTCCCGAACTCCAGCAGGAGTGTGGAGGAAGTAAGAATGGACCTCGACAGGTATCTAAACGACAGCATGAAGTTAATGGGAGGATTTAGGCGCAGTTGAATTTTGGTGACAAAGGTCAAAAGTTGTTGCAATCTGGCCTGAAACCGGTCTACTCTGAAGCATGTAATGCACCTGAAGCGACCACCGAAACCACATCTGCAAAGAGGTACTCTACTTGGATGATAACTAATAGTCAAGAGCTCCTCGACAAGAGACGGACCTGAGGACATGGTCTATAGGCCTAAGTGTAAGATTGTACCTGACACCGAGACTACAGTACGTGGTGGATCAAGAGGCAGATTGCCCATTTCGATCCAACCATCCTTTGCACAGCGACAGTGAATGCTCCTGTCCCGCTTTGGGTGGATGAAAGACAATTTTAAAGATCAGAAGGTCGTTTCCCGTTAAAGTCTCGATACAGAAGGCCAGACCTTATCGAAAGAAGGCTGCCCTGACTTCGACCTACCGCTTCAGATTGGCACCTTTCGCCAACATCATCAGAGGGAGGTGGATCAAATGCCCGTTGTTACGCAAACCGATTGGTACCAAAAACAATTTGTGTAGTGATTGATCATACCTGCCAGTAGATGTCCACCCATCTGGGAAGATGCAAGGTCCCATACATACTTCCGCTGCGAGATGAAGCGCAGATCAACGCTAACAAGTTAATAGACTTCGTCTTTCTCAAATTCCCCTTTTTCCCTAACCTTAGTCCCGGGGTGGACTGACTGACCCGGAAGACAAGCTCTCCTTTGAGACAGACTCTGAGCGTCTCAGACTAAGAATGGCTTTGCAACTGCCTCTGGAGCCGGGGATGTAGTAGCCTGACCTGCATTTAGGCGTCGTCTGCATTTCATATCTGCCTACTTCTCCCTGAAGTCTGAAGTACATCCTGAGCTGCTGCTCCACCTCTAGGTGGCCTTGCACCACCACGACTTACACCCCGACTTTGACTTCCGGCTCCGGAGCCTTCCCCTTGAGCTGGGATCACGGCTCGAACTGAGGTCGAAGCCCCGGCTCCAGAAGCGAGTTTCTGACCAGCTATAGTAGCTTCATGTTGGCGTCGAGCTTCTCGGTGATTTTGTGCTGCAGCCTGGGCTGCAGGAAGTGCCTTCCGTGGCTCTTGCCGCCAGCTCGGTCCAGTCGAACATCCCGTGGGCTCGGCCTCATGGCGCCTCTCAGGTTCTGGTGTGGCCTGAGGTGTACCGGCTCTCCTGGATGCTAGTATAGCCTGAGATGCACCAGCTCTCCTGGATGCTGGTTCAGGTTGAGGTATCTCTGCTCCCCCAGATGTCGACCTGGCATGAGGTAGACGTACCCTCCCAGCTGCTGCTCTACCCTGAGTCGCAGTTGCTGCTCCGGATCCTGTTCTACCCCGAGGTCCGTCTGCTGTCCTACACGCTGCCATAGACGCTGTCCGAGCTGCAGGGACGCTCCCAGATGGAACCCATCCATATGGACCTCCTCCCGGCCCATCCCCTCTTCCCGATGGCCCTCCTCCCGGTGGCCCTCCCCCTCCTGCAGGAGGATCCCTTCCAGGGGCGCCTTGTGGGCCTAAAATGCGGTACTGCTGGCCGCATCTGGCACACACATGAGCGAAGAAGGCGTGAAGGAGTCTCAGCTCAAATTTGCGGCGTCGTACTTCATGTGGCTGCTCTTCCGGCGTACCACGATTCGCCTCACTATACATCGTCATGGCTGCAGCCTTTTTGGCAAGATTGTGCAATGGTGCGCTGCACTGGCGCCCTAGGAATGCTAGATTTGCAACGACAGCTTCCTTTGTTACCGTATCGCTCAGGCAGGGAATATCACCGACATTGCGCGGAGGCAGATCTCCCGGAAGGAGAGGAAAATCCCACGTTGACAAGCTTATGTGGAGGTCCACACGGTCCAGTGCATTGTTCAATCGCGTCGCCGCCGGTGGTCGGCCACAGCAGCATTGCTGATATAGATTTCGCCATCCCAGGACTAGCTGTTCAAATTCTTTGTCCTCCCTGACTCCTTGCTCGAACAATTGCATATCATCCGGTCCGGCACAGTTCCAAGCCACTTGATTGATGATCGCACATTGCTGTACATATGTCCAGGCTGCAAGTGCTTGTGTACCACCAACACCAGGAACTAGATATGTCAGATTCTAGTACATTCATCATGTGTGAGAGGCAGCCGAACATGCAATTCCGCCACAGTTATCGCCAATAATTGAGGTCGCGGCCATAGGTCAGAAAGATTGCAAGCATGGAATCTCAAATGAAATGTCACCAACGTGGCAACCTAATCAAGAAAACAAACTGTAAGGCAGAAATATGCTTGTTGCCGAATGGAACAAAACTCTGCCGCTATGAGATTGTGCGGGTTGCTTTTCTTTTAATATGTTTGATGTAGACAGGTGAGCCTCGAAGACGTTTCATCAATGAACGGAGGTATCGTCGCAGAATGAAATAGTCGGAACCGAGAGATGGGGTCATGCATGATTATTGCAACAGGAGCTCTGGGTACAGCAGGCAGCGTTGAAGACATGTGAGAAAAAGAAAAGGAAACAGGTGGCTAAGGGAGCAGTTTCTCGCATTCCAACTGATTGCGTTTGTGGTAAAAACTTGAACTGCGAGCGGACTGGCAGCTATTGAGCGGTTTTTGATTATACTAGTCGTTGAACACAGTACTTGACACGCCTTTGGAGTACATCTATTGAAATGGCGCAGCACCAAGCTCCGTAGTATGTTTCAATGAAATCATCGTCGATTACAACCATTCATGGCCTCATTGCGAGAAGTAGCATAGTGGCAATGCTACCCGCATCAAGGCTATTCTCATCAATCCTTCAAAGCATCAAATGATCTGCCCTGCGTGCTCGCCACGTTGCGTCCTCCCCGTCCTGCCTCTCCACGAGCCGGGTCGCCACGACCTGATTCCCCAAGACCAAGTTCCCCTCGACCCGTACCTGACCGACCTGGGGCGCCACGACCACGGCCTGGGGCACCGCGACCTGATTCCCCAAGACCAAGTTCCCCTCGACCCGTACCTGACCGACCTGGGTCGCCACGACCACGGCCTGGGGCACCACGACCTTTATCTCCATGACCACGACCTGCGTCACCACGGCCTGCACCTCCGCTTGGGTTTTGAAGGGGTTGAATTTCACCTTGAGCTGGGCCGGGACCTCCACCTGAGGCTGCAGCTCTAATACGCAGGCTTTCAACTGGGCGGCTCTCACCTCTACTTGGCGCTGCAGCTCCGTCTTTTTTTGCAGGTAGAGATTGAGATGTTGGCGATGCCCCATAGGCTCCATGCGGCCCGGTTTTCGAACCCGTATTTTTGGAAGGCCCAGACGACTCCTGATTCGTAGATGCAGCAGCAGCACGAGGCGTATTCCATCGAGTTGGACTGTCAGATGCTGCCATGAGCTGAGCTGTGGCTTGCGATGAACCTGCATGAGCTGCTCTCTCAGCTGCTGCTGAGATATGAGATGCACCTGCTTGAGACACCCTCCCAGGTGGTGCTGTAGCCTGGGATGCAACCGGTCTATGTGCCCTCAGAGATAGAGGTGTGTTCTGAGATGTAGCTGTGGCCTGAGGACCACCTACTAGAGTTACAGTCCCAGATGCAGATACAGTATGATATGAAGGTGCACCTGAGTGAGTGACCCGCCCAGCTGTGCCTGCTGCAGCATTTGGAGGTGGGGGAGCCCACCTCCCTGGAAGGCGTGGATCTGTACAGTCGCGCCATCTCCCACCACGAAAGCGACAGCGATACCATGTTTCCATGGGGTTTCCGTGTTTCCTTATGAGGGTAACTTCTTGTATCTCCTCATCGTTCTGATCAAAAGGGTACTGTGCTTTGGCAGGAGGGGCATCGCCTTCTAGCAAAGGAGGACCAAGTGGGGGTAGGTGCCCATGATCTAATTGAACGCGGTCCAATGCTGCTCCTAAGCGTTCTGCTTCGTTGTGGTGGAGCCGATTCCTGTAGTATTCTAACCCGACAAAAGTACGCCTTGACCACTCGGGGTTTTCTTTGAGCGCCTTCTCGAATAGAAATATCTCAAAGTCTGTAGCTCTGTTTCGAGCTACCTGAGAGATAGTATAAGGTCTCCCTGGGTGAGGATTCTCAACGGTCAATGGTGTCGCTCGCACGTCAACATCTTTACCTGCCGAACAAGTCAGATCCTTCTTTCATAATGACGTGCAGAGACACACCTAGACATTTTCTAAGACTATCATCGTCTTCGAGTTGATTTGCGCTCCACCGGGAGTACATGATGTTCCTTGAAATCAAAAGTGATCAGTTTTTGACATTGTGCTGTGCAAAGAAGTGATGTAATAGAGAGGTTGTTTAAGTGCACCTTCATCTCTTTATAGTTTCCTCATTGTCGCTGTAATACTAAAGCCTAGTGGAACACGCTGGGTAGCTTTGTTTTCAAACGTAACGTGTAGCAAATCAACTAGTCAACGTTCACAATCAAGCGATGTTTCGTGCGGCAGGATTCGAGGAACCTTGTAATGCTAAATCATGATTATGGGAGTCTGAGCATTGCCAGTACTACTGAAAGAATGTGAGCACAAGGATAAGACTGGAGAGATGAATGGGTAGTCCAAATGGGGGTGGCTTCAGATGCGCCTTGCGAAGACATTATCAAGTAGGCCTTCAAAGCAAACATATTTCCACAGTCAAGGATGGACGGCCAAAGTTGAGAGTGCAACCCTTGCTCGACCCACGGCTCGGGGTGTCTTGCTCTCCATCATCTGAAGTCGTTTCACTAGTTGCTAACAACAATTGTAGCAGCATGCGAAGAGTGCTTGGTTTTGCGAGTAATAGGCATATCCGTATGTTTGAGACGCTTCCGGTGTCTCGGTAGTCAGGTTAAAGATCGCCAAGATGAACCTGTGACTACTACTAAGTGGTAGTACGGAGTACGATGGGCTCGAACATTCTCACCAGTGCTGGAAAATTGAGTTGTGCGACAGAAGTACAGAACGGACATTAGGCGCCCATGAGAAATGGTATGAAGGAAGAATTCATCCTTCAACAAATACTGATGTACACTGCTAATTATAGAGCGATGAAGTCGCGCAACAAGAACCAGAAAATTGCCCAGCCATGAACTTAGCAACGAACCTCGAGCCACTTTCCAGAGCTATGGCTATTTGCTAGCAAAGGTTTGAAAGCCACAAAGCTGGAAAATCCCTTTTGCTAGGAAAGACAGGCTCTCTCGCATCCGCTCTAGTATCGCAGGCCTTCCAATCAGGCGAAGCAGCCTCTCTCATCATGCAGCCCAATCGGAATCCTGAAAACCGGAATCTCCAAGTTTATAATAGCTGTTGGAGCTGCTCGAGAAAGCAGGTCTCGGAGCAATGCCATTCACGTGACGGTTCTCAACACCACTAGCTTCACTTGTATCGGTCTCTCTGCTCGCGTGCAGCTTTAAGGCCTTCTTCTTGTCCCGCTTGGAAACAGTCGTCCAGGAGTCTTCACTGTTTTGAATCAGGCGCAGTTGTTCTTCCTCAACAGGTAGGTCCCTTTCCCAGTCTTTATCGTTCTTCTGAGCTTTCCCTTCACCAACAGCCTCCTGTTCCGCTCTAATGGATGTTCTGTTTTCATCTGTCGAGACATTCTGACAGGTGACGGTGGGAAGAGGTGCAGCGTGGTTGTCATCTTTCAAGGATGTCGCTAGTTCCAGTTGCGGTTCAAAGGTGTCCAAGAGAGATGGCGAGCCATCAACAGGCGCATCGACAGTCTCTATCGATGGGGGATTGGGGCCTGAGAACCAGGCATTCTGGGCTGGAGGCTTGAAAGCCGAACTTCTTGTCTGTGCGGAAGTGCCGTCGGCCATCCTAGCACCCCTGATCTGTTTCTCTAATAACCTGCGTCTCTCCCTCTCGGCTTCCTCAACCTGAGCTCGGTTGGCTTCTCGCTTGATTCTTTGTTGACGTTGTTTCTTCGTTTCGGCGGGTTCGAAAGCCTTCTTAATTTGCTTCGCTCTAGCTTGGGAAGCAGGGTTTGCTGGCTCGGTCAGTCGCAAAATAGATGGCCCAGCAGTGGGCATCTCGAGCATGTCTGAAATGTCACCAGATTTGGATGTCGCCACTGTAGAGGTAGCAGCTAGTGGTGGCGAAGCAACTGGGGACAAATCGTCATCAGCGTCAGCTCCTGTTGTGGAAGACGCTCCTGTGGATAAAGGTGGCGAATCTGTGCCATTGCCAGGTCGGAGACCCTCCTGTTTCTGAGCTCGCTGCTCCTTCTTACTCGTGCCTGGCTTACCAGAGCCAGCGAATTGTGTCCCAGCTCGTGCCACCGCCATCTCTCTGGCAAAGCCCACATTGTTTGTCACATCTTCATCCGTAGTCGGCATCGTAGCATTCGTCTTTGGAACATCGCCTGAACCTGACGTGTAGGCATTCGTAGCACGACTGAACTGAGGCGTGGCAATCTTCCTCTTCTTGCTCACGGTATTGCCCGTCGATGGTTGCTGGTTAGCAGTGTTGATCTGATTCTGAGTCGTGTCTATCCCTTCACCACGTTTTGCTTTTGTTCTTGGCTTGCGAGTGCTCGCCATTGAAGCTTGTTGTGAGCTCTCTTCCGAAATTTTTTGTGAGCTGAATCGAGTCACAAGGTTCGGCCGCCCAGCATAATGCCAGCTCAATCCTCCTAATACCGCCAAAAAAATAGCCCATGATACATAGGAGTTCATCTTTGCTTATTCGCCACGGGACGTGATAATGGGTTGAGGAAGGGGTTCAGTATTGAGGTCTTGATGCAGATGGTAAGATGAGAGTATTCCAGGATTCTTGCAGGATTCAAAGCAAAAACACAGATCTGATGCAGCTTTGCTTACACACGTTAGTCCTTTGAAGCAAGTACCAGCAAGGGGCACCAGCCAGTCGTGGGAGGTTGGACAAGGGAAGCGCACCTTCTTCGAGAAAGCTTCAGCGAAGGTTGAGTGATAAAGTCAACTCCTGGAGCTCATGCGTTCGTCTGTCGGTGCAAAAGTAGAGGTGGCAAGTGAATGAGGAAATGGGTGGCTTCGAATCTTGTTTACCCGTCTCACAGCAAGGTGTTGTTGGCCCCCGTTAATTTCTTTGTTGGCCGCGCGGAGAAGGTGCAGAAGCCATAAGGGGTTACAGTAGGCACCTTAGAGGACGGACCAAGAAACACAAATGCACGAGTGTGTACCGTCTTAGTTGAAGCACCAAACAATATGTTGAGGTATATGGATGGAAGAACCTTGTATGCCACAATCGATCCCCCAAATGGAGTACAGGGTTGCTAACATGGCGGCCTGTCTACTAGCATCTTATTCAGTCGTATTTGAGTTCGGGCTATGGTCAAAATGTTAGGCTTAGTTGCGTACTTCTCAATGAGCCTCATGCTTGTACAAGACTATCAAGCTCTTTTATTAATCCCAGAAACGCTATCCAGACGCCCTCTCTGGTGATGGTCATCTTTCGCGACTCGTTCGATCTTTTCCATGTGTTGCGATATTTTCGTGGATCTGCCACCGTTCTACACATACCGTTCTCGACAAAGCTTTTCTCCAAACTCGACATTTTTAGCGAATTGAAAGGGCAGCATGGCGCAACAGCAACAGCTGGGGCACAAGGATGCCGCTCTTTTTAGGCAGGTCGTGCGTCACTTCGAGAACAAGCAGTACAAAAAAGGTAAACTCCATTTTGTTTACGTTCGTGACCTGGCTGACCTTCGCTTAACATAGGACTTAAAGCTGCAGAGCAGGTGTTGCGCAAGAACCCAAATCATGCCGATACTCAAGCGATGAAAGCCCTGATAATCAGCAACCAGGGGCAACAGAAGGAGGCATTTGCCCTGGCGAAGATGGCCCTCAATAACAACATGAAATCACACGTGTGCTGGCACGTTTATGGACTGCTCTACCGAGCTGAGAAGAACTTCGACGAATCAATAAAGGCTTACAAATTCGCTTTACGGCTGGATCCTGAATCGGTACCTATCCAACGGGACCTAGCCCATTTGCAGATACAAATGCGTGATTACCAAGGCTATATCCAGAGTCGAAGAAATATGCTGCAACAAAAGCCAGGCTTTCGTCAAAACTGGACTGCACTAGCCGTTGCTCATCACCTGGCAGGGAACATGGAGGACGCAGAGAATGTGTTAACGACTTATGAGGACACGCTTAAACAGAAACCAACAAGGGCAGATATGGAGCATTGGGAGGCAGTGTTGTACAAGAACTACATCATTGCAGAAAGCGGAGAATATGAGAAGGCTCTTGAGCATCTTGATGCGGTTGGGAAGAAAAGTCCAGATGTTTTAGGCGTCATGGAAATGAGGGCTGAATACTTGCTGAAGCTCGGCAAGAACGCTGATGCTGCGAACGCTTACGCCGCGCTGCTTGATCGGAATCCTGATGACTCTGCATACTATGACGCGTTGATCTCGTCGAAAGGCCTCGGAGAAGGAGATGAAGCCGCCATAAAGGAGCTGTACGAGACGTGGGCCACAAAATTTCCAAGATCCGATGTGCCCCGGAGGAGGCCGCTGAACTTTCTCAGCGGAGAAACTTTCAGGGACGCAGCGGATACATATCTCCAAAGAATGCTCCGTAAAGGAGTTCCGTCCGCGTTTGCCAACATCAAACACCTTTACTCGGACAGGTCCAAGCTTGAGATGATTCAGAACCTGACAGAGCGATACGTCAAGGGAGACATGCAACCGCAGATGAATGGGTCAGCTAAGTCATCCTCGGAAGGTGATTCATCGCGGTTCCACTCCTCGGCGCTCTACTTCCTCGCACAGCATTACAACTATCACTTGAGCCGAGATTTATCAAAAGCACAGAAGTATATCGGTGAAGCATTAGAATCCGATCCAGAGTCAGTGGATTTTCATCAAACCAAAGCGAGAACGTTAAAATACCTTGGTGCGATCCCAGAGGCCATGGAATCCATGGAAAAAGCAAGATCATTAGATGAGAGGGACAGGGCTATCAATACAAAATGCGCAAAATATCAACTACGAAATGACCAGAACGAGAAGGCGCTAGACACAATGAGCAAATTTACCCGCAATGAAACTGCCGGAGGGCCACTAGGAGACTTGCACGATATGCAATGCATCTGGTACCTGACGGAGGACGGACAATCTTACCTTCGCCAGAGGAGGCTGGGTTTGGCCTTGAAGCGTTTTCATGCGGCATTCAACGTGTTTGATATCTGGCAAGAAGACCAATTCGACTTTCACAACTTCTCACTAAGAAAGGGCATGATCCGCGCATACGTTGATATGCTGAGATGGGAGGACCGTTTAAGAGATCATCCGTTCTATGCCCAGATTGCTCTTTCTGCCATTTCTGCCTACATCCAGCTATACGACAGCCCCGATCTGGTCCATGGGCCAATACCGAACGGTATCAATGGGGATGGCCAAAGTGCTGCTGCAAACGCGGCAGAGAGGAAGAAAGCCGTGAAAAAGGCGAAGAAAGAACAGCAGAAAGTGGGGAAGGCAGAAGCTGACAAGAAGGAAGCCCTCAAGACCAGTAAGGGTACTGTCAAAAGCGCGGACGGAGAAGTAAAGAAGGATGATGCAGATCCACTGGGTAAAACATTGGTGGAGACCAAGGAGCCTCTGCAGGATGCAATGAAGTTCTTGACTCCCCTGCTGGATTCCAATCCGGGAAACATCGAGGCGCAATGCATGGGATTCGAGGTTTACTTTCGTCGAAGTGAGTCCTTGCGCCCTTTACCTCACACGCTACGCACGCTAATCCGTAAACAGGAAAATACCTGCTTGCATTGAAGTGCCTTCTTGCCCTTCATGCCCTAGATTCCCAAAACCCAACGCTTCACGTCCACTCATATCGCGTTCGTGATATGCTTGACCATCATCTCGATGATGCATCACCGAAATTGTCCGAGATCATGCCTTCTGAAACCAAGACGCTGTTCCCCAAGGATCAGGAATTTTCTGATTGGAACAACGACTTTCTTGATCGCCACAAGTCTAGTGCCTCACATGTGCAGGCCGGACTTCGAGTCCGTGCTTTGATAGGCAAAAAGGCAAAGGAGACAAACGAGAAAGATCTTTTTGCAGTGTTGTCATTAGATAGCGCCTCAATGCGTCACGCGAACGCTGGGGTTGAGCTGCTCGATAAATGGGGCAGCTCGCCACAGATCAAGGAGAGATACAGGAAGAGCGCCGCCGAACGATGGAAGAGGGCGTCGCTCTTCCGAGGCAAGCACATAGACACACAATAGAGCGTCTCTCTCTGCGCTTTCCCTTACTATAGAAAAGGTGGGAAATAGCAAACTGTTCGTCTGCCATGGGCAACAGGTCAAGACGAACTTGGTAGCGACTTGATCTTCGGAACCATCCATACTGCAGCGCACATACCGTTATATCGCTTGTCAGCTCTGTATATATGGAAGGACTTCTCTCGTGTGATACCTGGGACTGAAAAAGCTGGGACCTATCGAGCGTTCTCTCCATATGCTTCTGTCTTCACCAACCTGGGATGAGTAAGCTGCCAAGGCAGACCAAGTTAGACTTGGCGCAGAAGCGCCCGCAACGTGATTCCGTGAACGCGACTTTTTAGTGAGGGAGAAATTAAAGACGATACTGTGCAAACGGGAGCCGCAATTTACCCCGGAGTCTTCACAACAGCACTGGCTCCGCAGTGTTGAAAGCGGTACTAGACCAGACTTGAATGTCTTATTTCCGTCTTTGCACCGGCAAATCCGAATTACAATTTGTCGTTGCGCTGCCTAGAACCCTGTGATAACCCCCTTCAAGATGGTGCCGCGAAAGCGTGGCCGGGATGAGATGGAGTCGTCCGACCCTCCTAAAGAGACAAGCCTCCTCGACAGAATACGCAACATGTGGGAGTTCGCCTGCGTCATGCAGTACATCTTTACCTTTGGCAAGGCGGTGAGAATTGACGAAGATTTCGATATTGAGGTACCTGCCACCAATTCCTCCTACTGCTCTAGACACCTGGCTTTCAGGCTTGAAGAGAATGTCTCAGTGTCAGCACAACTGACCCAGCCACTAGGACTTCGAAACAGAATGTCTGAACCCCGGCTCTTCGGATAAACTCGAAGAAATCGGCCTGACTTTACTGAAATGGATATCGTCGCATCGGGGCCTCACGTTCGTTGGTCCGCTCTTGAGTAACGAGCTCTGTTGCTAACATCTCCACAGATTTGCAAATTGGGATGAGTATACTCGACGACAATACGTCGCCAAAGCACCGGACCTCAACCCTTATGGGACAGAAGAGCAACCCAGAACATTTCGGAGCTTCGACATTTTTCAAAGGATACGTGTTCTACATCGACTTACGGTGTGGACTTTTTGGAATCCCGATCGTTTGAGAGAGCGTATGCCTGAGGAGAAAGAGACAGACCAAACTCTATGGGCTCGTATTGCCTGACCACTATTCTGGATCCCTGCTGACTCTGATGTAGCGTGTAGAGGAGCTTGGCTGGGATCGCGAAGAGCGCTCCTACTACGTTCTCGATGACAGTCGTCTTTATCGACGGACAGAGCCTCCGTTGCCAGCAACTCCTAAGGCGAAACCAAAGTCCAATAGTCTCAAAGCACAGGCTGCTCGCCGCCGTGCCAGCAAGCGCAGAAGGGTTGAAGCGTCGGAAACACCAGAAGTAAAGGACGAGGAGGGGAGCATGATTCTTGAATCTGGACCTATTGGAGATACAATGGGCGGTGACCACCAGGCAGACACCTTTGGCGGACACAAATGGGAATGTGTCGCGGTCACTTGCGAACAATATCAAGATTTCTTGAAAATGATTGAGAAGAGCCGAGATCCCAATGAGAAGGATCTACATCTGCGCATTGTCGAACAAGTTCTACCCGTCGTCGAGAAAGCCGAAGAGTCACACAGACGCAAGATGGAAAGGAAGCAGAAAGAGCTAATGAGTGTTCAGAAGCTTAGTGGCGCAAAGCGATCTGGTCGATTAGCCGACAAGCAAGAACGGGAAAGGCAGGAACGAGAAGCTATTGAAGCTGCCGAGAAGCATGCGGCAGAGCTAGCCACTGCTCACAAAGAGCAAGGGAAGCAAGCTAAGATGGAGCAGGACCGACAGTCGCGGATGATGACCAGGGAACAGAGAAACAAAGACCGAGAGTATAAGAGATTATTACATGAAGAGGAATTGGCCAAGGTTGCCGAGGAAGCTAAGCGAGTCGAGGCAGGAGAGGCTCGCGGGTCCGAGCGACATCTCAAGGCTCAAATTGAGAAGCACAAACGGGACCTTGAAGACCTGTCTGCGGACGAGGATTGGGTTTTCGATTGCTCGGGCTGTGGGGTACACGGCAAGAATGTGGTATGTCCTGGTTCTTTCACAAGTCTTTTCCTCTTAGGCTAATTTGTGGCAATAGGACGATGGTGCGCATAGTGTCGCCTGTGAAAAGTGTAATGTATGGCAACACAGTCAGTGCTTAGGCATTCGCCGTATTGAGGCGGAGAAGGATGATTTTCATTTCGTTTGCAGAGACTGCAAGCGGAAGATCGGAGATGCGACGAGACCGAATATCAAGTTGAAATTCCGTGCTGGTCTCTCGTCCTCCCCACCACAGGTGAGAGACAGGCATCCGGCGGAAGCCTCGACGCCCCCGATGAAGTTTAGAGCTATGGGGATACCGGCACAACAGCTGCAGAATGCGAGGTCTCCCAGTCAAGGCCAGTATTCCAACCCAGTCATTAATTCTCCTCGCAGAATGGCAGACGGTGTTGTACCATCGCCTTACCTACAGCACGCTGCTTCCAACACAGCAAACGGTCATTCAGCACATCAAACGAGCCAGTTTCCGAGCACACGTCCTGCGTCCACTTCCCTTAATGGGTCTCGACAATCTCACGCAATGTATCCATACCCGTCAAATCCTCCTCCCCGTCCCTCACCTGTCGCGCCTGCATACGTTAACAGTCATGCATATTCTCCTTTCCAAATTCAGCAACAAAATCTCTACGGTAGCCAACCAGCCTCAGTTCACGACCATAATCAATATCCCAATTACGGAGTGCATCAAGTTGAAAGCGTCTACCAACAACAAAATATGCCCATGAATTCTACACCACAGGCACGACCAACCGTTCATCAGATTCCGCATAGCGCTGCTCCAACTCCAAATACACAGCATCAAGGTCGTCTACCCTCCCCAGTCCTTAACCGCCCTTCTATGTCCCCAACACAGGGCAACCCAGACGTGGGACCTGTCGCCGGTGTCCCACAACGGTCTCCAACAGGCACAGCAATGTCTCCACCTCCTTCCCAACCACGCTCAAATCAAGACCAAAATAGTTCGGTCATACCACAGTACCACAACCCATACCAACCCGAACCCTACATCAACGGAGAGCCGACTAATCAGGCACAAAACGCGAAAACCAACCACCACCACCATCACCATCAATACCAGCACCTCTCCGGCCTCTCACCCACCAAACATTCACCCAGCCTTCCACCCCTAGCACAGTTCACAGCTCGTACCGCGCCCTCACCATCCCCCCATCTACCCTCAACAATCAGCGGTCGCTCAATCTCCGGCACACCCATCTTCCCACCCACTGAGATGCTGCAGCCAAGTCCTAAGCAGCTGAGTAAGAGTCCTGTCCCAACACCCAGCAAGGCCATGACATTGGTCAGTGTAGGGGAAGAAGAGCTGAAGAGGGTTAGCGAGGAGGTGCGAGACAGGGTTGAGGAGGGGAGGATGGGTGGGCAAGGTCCTTAAAGGTAGGGCTTAGTTAGGCTATGACTACGGAAGGTATGGTTGTGGTACCGCCAGCGCCCTGTTCAGGGCTTTGTCGTTGTAGTATGATACCGATCAAAGTCACGTTCGGCATGAGGTGGGATTACGAGCTCGTTTGATGTTCTTGTTCCTTCTCATTTCGTCTTGTTTGGCATAGCGCAGGGAAGCACAGGATGGCTAGGCATTTCACGAAACAGAATCCATCGGATTTTCCCTCACCCCTCAGAAGAAAGGGACTCGGGCGAAACATGGGGGACAGGCCCCAACCTTCTTCGCACACGATGCTTTATGCAACCCTGCCGCTTCGGCACTTGGAAAATGTCACACCAAAGCTAGCTGGCTATTGAATAGTGGATCAGCAGTTAGGTTCGTTGAAAAAGATGTTCAATACCATTGGGTACTTTCTCATCAAAGGTGCGTTTTCTGATACGATGAATATGATTGATTTCTTGGTGACTCAGATATCTGTGCCAGCCACACAGAACCACGTATCCGGCCCCTTGTCCTTCCAGTTCCCTCCATCCGCCCAGCCAGCATGCCTGCGAGAGTATACATGAGCATCGAGAAGAGAGGACTGTGAACCGATGCCTGTGCGGAATCTTCTCGTAGAGTGTGAGGACTCGCATATATATGCGCTGCTATTTCTAGCTAGTAGGCCACTGAGGGTACTACGCAATTGATAGAACACGCGATCATTCTGTGCAAGTTTTCAAGTGTCAAAGCTAGGAGGACCCCTTTGTTGGTTGCGGGTGAGCTCTTTGAGCGCCCGGCGAGGCTTAGCTACGGCAAGGGTGAAGCAGGGGGGAGGACTGCCCGAACTGGCTCGAAAGATCATTTCTGGGGGTACGCAACGAGCGCGCATGAGATTTTCAGGCGTCTGACAGCTCCAAGGGGAAAGCGGCCTCGAACAGTGAGGATGTGGAAGGAGACGCGCGCAGACCCTGATCCGCGGCAGGAGAGATTAGGCTCGACCTGAAGGAAGACGTGTGATTCATCGACGGAAGTGGTCACTCAGTCCCTAACGGCAGAGCTCTAGCGCAGGGGGTGGGGCTGACCCTGGGATCTTTTTTCCTTTTGGCTCCTGCTCCTTGCCTGTAACGGCAGGAACTCGCGCAATACCGCTTATGGATTTGGAGCTTTGCAACGGCGGGCACTTATTTGGAATCGGAAGCGAGCGCGCGTCCTTGGCGGGGGATGCCGCAAGACCAGGCGCGCGGCTCATTTGCCTTGATATGGGCGCGGTCTGGGTTCGGTCGAGTCGAGTTGGGAAGGCAGGTTCAACCTTGACAAAGACAACACTCTTCGCTTTCACTGTCTGTCTTCCAGGGCAGGGACTTTCGCCATCGTGTTTGTGGGTTTGAAACAGCGAACCATTATTCTGAAGCAGGGGCGCGTCATTGTGGAGGATGCCCCGTAGCGTATCTGACTCACCCAATCGACGCGCTACCGGCCCTGGCTTGATTTGAATGCAAGCGAAGTTTTGTCGAGTGAGTGGAAGGCAGGTCGAACTTAGACAACCGCAGCGCAGTGAACTGTGAAAGTGTAAACGCACACGACATCTTTTGCAGCTCAGGCAGGAGTTGCACTTCGTCAAGGGGCGAGCCAGACTTTCGAGATTTGTCACCTTTGAAGTTAGTGACTGCACAGATTACATTGAACCCTGCAATGCTCACCGGATGCGCCCTCCATACCCGATGTGGCATCAGCAGGCAGATCTTTGGCATCACGCTCAACGCAGTCTGCTATCGATTGGTCCGAAAGCTTTTCACTGCCCCACAGGTATGTATGTGCCATGAAGGTGATGAGGGCACAAGTGGTTACGCATGACACTGTGACCGCAATACGATTCTCGACCAGATGGACGAGGTATTGTCACTCGTCGGTGCAAGGTGGTTTTGTATGCGCGAAGATCAGAGAACCACAGCTGCGGGGAATCACAACTTTTCCTGCATTTGAAATAGAAGTAGAAGGTCCGCCTGTGAGTCGGGCTTACCGTGGGACGTACGGGGCTCAGCATGTCGTTGAAGTAAACATCCCCCAGGCTTCGGATTTCCAGGCTCCAAAGACGCAGTCTATCGAATATGGCATGCGGTTGCGTCTGCCTCCTGCCTCCTGCCACCCTACCACATCGACCACTTTTCGACAGTGGCGCCGATGGTCAACTTGTGATTATGGGATGGCCCACGGAGACCCGGGGGACGAGAGGGCAGGCTCAAACTCTGTTGCGGCCAAGAGTACCATCAAGGTGGAGCCTTCAGCCTCTTGAAGCAGTTACAGGCGGTGGCTGGTGTCGATGTACCGTTGAGCCTCGTTGACCTCGGGCATGTCCGATTTGCTGCTGAGGCATTCCCTTGCTCGAGGCCGCGATCGGATCGATGGGGCGGTGACTGTAGAGGACAAGAAGCGTGGCCATGAGGCGGAGGGTGCTTTGATCGGCTTGTAAAGTCCCCGCGCTGGAGGTGCTGTTCATTACGCGCTGGGTGGCGAGGTGGTGCAAGCATCCGGCCTGCCAATCGGTGTGCAGCCTGCTAGCCGCGGGCACTAGCGCTAGCGCGGCAGTGATTGGCCTCTTAGCCGCAAGCGGCCTGGCGCCGCCTGTCAACCCGCTTTTCCGCTTTGGGGAACTGTTCCTGGTACCGCATTCCTCACCAGCCACTCTCCGCGGCCTCAGCCCGTTGGGTTCAGAACAGGTCGAGCCAGAAAGCTGCTCCATCAGTACGTGCCTGTAGCATTCCGACTCTGTTGCAGAACATCCGGAGAGCAGAACTGAAGAAGAGCAGAGATTGTCTTCTGGCGGTGAGATCGTCTTTGGATGCAACCAACTTCCCACCTGATCCTGCCCCGCTGAAGCTGGCCATGCTTGTAGCCTTGCTGTGGTTCATGGTATAGAGACGGGGAGCAAGCTAGCATGGCGCCAGTCTCAAGCTCACTGCAAGCTCCCGCTGACACCCGAGACGGGACCAGAAACATGGCGGTCGATCACAGTTCCTGGCGATGGCCACTCTTTTGATTGTCTGATTCATAGATAGACTCTTGCACTTGTAGTTAAGCTCTGGCGTACGAGGCTTGCCATGTGGAAGCAGATGTCCTGGAAGGTGGCATTTCTGGCCACCCTCAGATCAGTTCGCTGCACGCTATGACCACTGCCAATTGCTCGTCAAATCAGCCGCGCTCGCGCGCTAGGCTTGTGGCTTTGAGACCCTGCAGGAAAGAGGCTCGTTCTTGTGGTCTGAAGAAAGCCTGCTCAGGCATCATGACTTGACCTTCGGATTGGTGGGGCCATGACCCTCAGCTTCATTATCTGTCACTGGTGTCCTCTCCAGAGTGGAGAACATGTAATATGACAGCCATTGTTAGCGTGGTGGGACGAGCAAGGCTTCGATATCAGGAAACGAGCTTCACATCAGATGAGTGCTCATGGCCATCGTGTACATCCTGGCCAGAATGGACAGTACGACCCTTCTCACAGCTGAAAGTAGGCTTGAATGAGTGCCGTCGACTGAATCTTCTCGTTGGAAGCTCTGGCCTTGTGAACATACCGCATCCGGTCATGTGTTCCGAGAGCGTCGATATTTTTCGCAACGCTGAACCCAGAAGGTATCTGTGACTTGACTTAACTTGCATGAGGATTCCCTGCAGACTGCTTATGCTTCTAGACAAAGAAGTTGTCAACCTCTTTAATCCATCTTCGTCAGAAGCATCCTTTCATCACAAAGGTCTGAGACAAAAAGCTTCCACGAATTGCAACCTACCATCGATCAAGCTGAGTCAAGGTGTCCTGTCTGAAGATATTGGCCATCTTGAGACAGTGCTAGATTCAGGCAGATCAATCTGTGAATCATTTCAAAGCTCGAGCCAAGACCTGCTGCTGATGCGGGTATCTGCAACCATTCATCCTGGGCTCTCCGACATTCTGCAACCTCTTCTGCAAAGACAACGGTTCGTCCATTATTCAACAAGAAACAACGGGATCCAGGGACCGACAACGACTGCTTTGTAGCAAATTGTCAGAACAAAAGGCTTTCTGGAACACCCTCATCAGCGTTCATCTCAGTGACAGGTTACCGGCAATTACCATTGGCCACACCTCCGGCGCGCAATCAACACCGTAGCCAGCAGTCCAATTGACCGAAGCTGCCCTCAACATAACTTTTCCGTCAAACAAAAGTGAGCAGCTTTGCAGTGAATCGCAGCTTTCCGCAATTGTCCTGCCGCGCCATTCACTAGCTCGCCTTTCATCAGTCCGCAGATAGCCTTGTCGCCGCATAAGCAACGGATGAACCAGCAGTCGAAGAGGAAAGAAAGAGACACAACACCAACTGGATTGCCAGATTAAGCAACAAAAGAAGCGTTCTTGCACCAGAAACAAGTGGATGAAACAGAGCAGAGCACCCAAGAAAGCAATCATTCATCCTGTTCACCTTTTGATTCCTCGTCATGAGTGGTACACCTACTGCTGTAAAGCAGCAGCCACCATCGCCGCCTCAATCGAATGATGGCGACTTTGACTTGAGCGCTGTCCAGCAACATATGGATGCGCTTGACCAACGAGCCGTGTATCCGCAGGTCGGTTCCATGGGCCTGGCAGACCACCCCATCGTGAGTGAAGGGACTCCTCATGTAGACTTTTGAAAGATAGACTGATGTCAACAGGACAAGTACGGAGATCCTTCCGATTATCAGACCACTATCAATCATGTGTACTACCCATCACAGCCTGTAAGCACCGATCAGGGCCACGTATTGCGGGCCACGTACTGACTTGATGTTTAGGGGTTTCATCGAACGAACCATCCTACCACTCCTCCGACAACGGGGTACGACAATGTCATGCAGACCAGGAGCAGCAGATCCTTGGGGTCACCTCTGACAATGACAAATCCTGAGACAAGTCGCAGATCCAGGTCGCCCAGGCCGAAGACCAAGCGACCTCCGCGAAATGCCAAAGTTGCTAGGCAGACCATAGTGCTCGAGGAGCCGCTGAGCATAATGACGAAGGATTGGGCTGTTCCACGGGGTGACATAGAAGCGAAGGTACATCGATCAGCGGAACAACGACAAGGAGAAGTCAATAACAAGAAAAACAACGGTAAAGTGCCAAGACCTATGAACTCCTTCATGCTGTACCGCTCGGCGTATGCAGAACGCGTCAAGGAATACTGCAAAGAGGGCAACCACCAGATCATTTCTCGGATTACCGGAGCTAGCTGGGCAATGGAGCCTCAAGAGATCAAAGAGCTCTATGAGAAGTATGCAGACATAGACAGGCAAAACCATCAGAAAGCCCATCCTGACTACAAGTTTGCGCCAAACAAGCATGGGCCAGCAAGCAAGAAAAGAAATCGACGGGACGACGAAGATGATCCTACCGACTGGGAAGATCGGGACTATGACGCTGGCAGCAGGGGCTCCAAACGAACTCGGCATGGGCAAAGTGTGGAGAGCCGGAGCCATTCGTCGACCCCATTCGAGACGATAAGACAGCCGAACTATGGTGCAGTACCACTTGGCCACCATATGAACCCGTCGTCGTACCATGCGTCCAATCCTAGAAGTGTGCCTCCGGTCTATCCTGTTGGCATCGATGATCACTACTTGGAACAGTGGGCCACTCAGTATGGAGAAAACATTGAGGACATCCACGTGCGGACAGTTCAACATCCTGGCATCGCCTCATACGGTCCGATGGATGACCAGTCGCTCGTCGGACTTCCTCATGGTGCTCTTCCCATCCATGTTCAACAACATCCCGGGTATGGCATGCCGCAGCCAAGGCACATAAATTCTTTAGATCCGCGTCTGGAGCAGTATGGTGCACATGATTTTCATGTGCAGTACGATGATCCGGCGCGTCCGCTTGAACCACAGTATGAATATGGTCAAGATGAGATCTTGGCAGCCCCGCCGTATGGTTACCCAGAAGCAAGTATTCACCCAGGAATGGCAACGTTGACGTCTCCTGGAGGACCATGGGACCAGCCTCTGCCTGGGGCTGACTTCGACGAGGAACTAGGGAAATGGCCTGTTTGAAAGCCCCAAGGCTCTCCATTATGGAGGTGGGAACGTTAGTCAAGTTTTTCGGAAGGGCTCGTTAGATGTCTATGGAACCTTAGCTTGAAGCAGACCACGCGAGCTTCGAAGCTGTGCGATATTGTCTTCAGTGTAGGATTCCACTGACTGTGTCGATGTCCTTCATTCCTGCATAGCGCCGGAGTTTGAGATTCGAAGGAGGCAACACCTTCTTGGGAGGAGTGTGCAGTTTTCATGTTGGGTGTCCAGATCTGGCATGCCGATGAGCCTCAGCCATATGTCGTTCAATTTGAATTCAGGTTTCTCATCTGCAAACATCTTTGAGTAACCTCGGGTGTATCAAGTTCGAATGTAAATGGGCTCTTTGTCATATGCAAGTACCCGTGATTCGGATTCTGGAAGGAGAATATTTAATCAATCGTCCCCAAGGTACGGATCCAATGGACAGGAGTGCATTCTTCAGCATCAGTCTGTCGGCGAAGCAAGCTAGTAATTGGGCACTGGAGAAAGCCCTCAGATTCCACCATCTAATAGAGTAGTGAAGCATGCTTTCAATTTTGAAGTGGGCTGTACTCGACGCGTCCGGAAATGGCAGCCGGCCCGACTATCCACCGCCGCGTGACCCAGTAAAAATGCCAAGAATTTTAGCAGAATGATTTTGTTTTGAATCAGATTTCGTTTATTAATAGGTGTCAAACAGCCTAGGTCTCAGGGTGTCCATTGGTCAGGTTTCGGCTAGCCTGCGCCCTGTCCAACCGCCCTGTCCAACAAGGCTATTTCGAGCGTTTTCTTGAGTATATAACACTCATTCTACGCGCCATCCTACATAGATTTAGACAGTCAATTCCATCAATTCTACAGACACTTTCAAGCTATTCAAGGCGAATTTGTCTGACAATAGGTGACCATTGCATTCCAAAATCAATGATTCAAGCACTCAGGGTGGTAGGTAGCTGATGTCTCTGTACGGCAGTGGTCTCACAAATGAGCCCAGCCTCCAGGGCGCGGAGACCCAAAGAGAATAATTCAGATCAGGCAAGTTTCCACTTCAGCAGCGACAGGCAAGCAACCCGATCCCAAGCAACAAAAAAACATCCGCCAGAGGATGTGGACAATTGCAACACGCTCTGCCTCCCTGGACCCGCTTCAGTGCCACTGTCTTGGATCCTTTGGATCTGGATGCCATGAAGGACGGTAAGCAACTGAGCTTGGTTTGTTGCTGGCAGCAGCTGTGTCAAGCTTTTCGCTCCGTTTTGTGCCACCTTTCTCCATTGTCTGACCTTCGCTGTTGGCCGCCACCACCGATGAAAAATACGCTCGCCAGATAGCCTCGTGTGATGATTGTGCCGGCATCTGGTAAGGGAGATTTTCGGAACTGTGGTTCTCTGCTCTCGAAGTCATGTTGTTTGATGGAATAGAACGAGGTTGCTTGACAGACCAGGATTTGATAGGGAAGCTGGAGCCGCTCTGGAGGATCAATGATGAAGTACACGAAGAAAAATGCAGAGTTCGACGCTTTGAAGAACATGGGCTTTATATTATAGTAAATAGCATTGTTCCACTTCAGGCCAGCTGACACTACCGTGACCTTTCTGGAGCACAGTCCCAAACGAGGCCGGCGCCTGGGCGACCAACAAGACAGTGTTGTTGGCACCAATGTCATGATGAAGAACGTTGCCGTTTGAAGACCAAACGCTTGGAGTGTCGAAATGGAAGCAGCCCCTGAATGGCTTGGCGTTTCCGCCACAAGGCAACTGATCTCGAGCTGGGACTCGGGAAACATTTCTCACTTCACAGCCCCTTAAATTGACCACAAGTGGTCGTCGACTTGCAGAACCGCGGGAAAGCATTGGGATCATTGGAACATCAATGCAAAGCCTCCACAATCTTGCGGCTGGACCTTGCATCAGATAATAGACGTTGATTGCGGCCCCTACAACGATGATGTTTCGTCAACTATAGAGATTGTCTCAGAGTGTAGCGGCTATCCTCCACCGCCGTAATCACCGGACATTGCAGCGGACGTTGCGCAGCAGTCTGAGCTGTAGGCCGGCCCAAGAAGTACGGTCCACACCAAGGCTTCGATGTTTTGACATCATCACTGAAAGTGAGTGCACGACCAGTGCTGTTTAGGAGATCGCAGAGCTCTGCTCATCCATTCAGGTGATTCTCACGTGTCCGTCTGGGTTTCTCGTTCGGGTTCCTGGCTGAGCTTGCGCTCCTCATTTGTTTCTTAGGCTTATTCCGTCCTTTTCCCAACCAACTCCAAAAACCAGGGCTTGGCTCAGACCGGGCGAAATTGCAGTTTTTGCAACCACTCCTTGGTCTATGGGAAGGGCAACGGCAGGAGTTGGGCTTTGAGTCTCGGTCAAATGCCTCCTGCGTCCTTGGCCCGCGTGGACGTTGGTCAACCACAGATCCAAGATTGCAGCTTGAACAAGCACGATCCCCCTGCCTGTGGCATCCAGGTGCGGTAGTGCTGAGAGGCTCACGCTCACGCTCACGCTCACGCTCACGCTCCGGGGGACGATCCCACAGGCTACCCCCATCCTTTCTGTAGGCCATTCTTGGATTAATGGAATTGCTGAGGTCGAAAGGGAGAGGTGACAGGCAATACGACAGAGAGATTCACAGAAAATTGTGTCCTTGAAAACAACGTCCGAGGATCTTCAGTGAATCGACGTTGGATTATTGAAGAAGACTGAGAGATTAGGACAAGCACCTTGGATAAATAGTCTTAGGGATGCCAATGGAAGCTTTTTTGGAGCGGACATCTAGTTTCATAGTGAAACTCGAGATGATTCAGGTCGTCATCACTCTTGAGAAAGCAATGCTGTCACGATGTCAACGATGACGCCAAACTGTCTTCTCAAGTTACTGGCACCACATTATTAACCCATGGAGGACATCGTCCTGAAAAACAGAGCTTGTTACGTCTTCGTTTCAGTCTTATGTACCGCTCGCACAACGAGCTGTGCAGGGTAAGAGAGGCGGAATCGAGGATTATGACATGATGAACAAAGTGCTGAGTTGCATCTTGCCCAAGCATTTTGGCGAAGCTCATTTCTAAAACTCGACGAAACACTGCAGGGCCTCGTACTGGTCATTCATGAGGAGAAAGAGACAGCGGGGAGGGGGCGAGGAGGATTCGCGTGGTGTTTCAATGATCCTCCGTGCCTCAAGTGTATTTCTTTTCCCAGCGTGAGTTGTGAGCGTTCTTTTCCTCCCCTCTTATTGACGTCCTAGCCTGCGTGATCATTGTCGCTGCAGAAGGGTATGGAATTTCATCAAATGCGCTATGCGGAAACTGAGCGGGCCGCATCTGCGATTCAAACCATGAACAATCGCCGGAGGCGTTAGATTGCCGCATCTAATGCAATGAAGTATGAGCAGTCAGACACGTCAAGGCCAAGGGCAGAAAGTGATTGCCACGCACACAATGGCGAGCCAGGTAGGTTTGCAAAGCGGTTCAGCCGGTGGAACTGCATCCCAGCCATCATGATTGTGTCCTTGATTTAATTGCGCTACGAAGATCATCCTCCCTGCCTCCACCCCATAACGTTCTATCCCACAGATGCTTGTGCGCCTCCCTCCAAAGATGTGAAATACTCGATGTTTAACTTGTGCCATACTTTGTGACATCCGAGACGACCAGCAGGATTCGGATCCACAACTCATTGCCGCATCTGTCGATAATTAGCTTCCTCATCTAGGGATACTCTCCCCCCGAGTAAAACCAGTCCACTTTGTTGACGCTACCAAGTGTCGCGGACCGAATTCCCTTCTTCCAGCACACGTGATGCTCCGTCAGATACAGATCTTCGCTCTCCCTGCTGGGTTACTCGGGCTTCTGGCAAGCTTTCCTTACCAAACACGGGGCCAAGCACTTCGATGGCCTTACAACCTACCATCCCATGTCAAATACTATCCGGAAGATGAGTTTCTTGTCAGAAGAGACGAGAGCATACAGCAAAATCTGCAATGGCATCCGGTAGTTGGAGTGAAGAAGATGAGTGAGGATGAGGGAGAGAAGTTCTACCTCGATTATTGGACGTTTGCTCCATTGGGCAGCTATGGCGCCCTGAAAGATGAAGACCGCGGACGGGGTGACAGTGAAGATGGAGGACGATACCCATTCATGGTCAACGACACCAAAATCAAAGGGGTTAGCCCGCCCTTCTTACTCCACTCCACTCACAACAACGTCGTCCAAAGCAACATTCTGTCACGATACATACGGTTCCCAATCTCCCCTCGATCTGAATTCGAGAAGCGAGATTTTCAGTGCCCGAGCGGGACTTCAAACTGTGCATCAATAAACCGCCCGAGCAGCTGCTGCGCGGAAGGTCAAACTTGCCAGTTAATACAGGATACAGGCTTGGGAGACGTAGGCTGCTGTGCCGCAGGCGAGACCTGTGCAGGTTCATTGTCCAACTGCGCATCTGGCTATACTGATTGCCCAAATTATCCTGGAGGAGGTTGCTGCATTCCTGGATATGCTTGCGTGAGTGGTGGCTGCCTGCTCAGCTCTACGGCAACTGTTGTTGTCACTCCTTCACTTCCTTCTACTCGATCATCTTCAGTGACGCAAAGTTCAACTACTACTACAATTATCGCTTCGTCCCCATCATCCTCCAGCGTCGTTGTTGCCCCGCCTCCAACGACATCAAAGACACCAGCCCCCCCAACTTCACAGAGTCCAACCCTTGCAACCATGACCATCACCAGCACACCTACTCCTCCAAATACGTTGGTCTGCTCTTCAGGCTTCAGGTCTTGCCCAGCGTCTCTCGGCGGCGGATGCTGCCCAACGAATCGAGCTTGTGGGCGGGATGTTTGTCCAGAGTTGTCCTCTACAGCAACGATAGGTGCTCCGGTGCGACCTACCTCCGTGATATCAACAACGACCTCCGATGCCTCGATTAGAGGATGTCCAACTGGCTTTTATGCCTGTAGCGCTTTCTACCAAGGAGGCTGCTGCCGATTTGGTAGAGATTGTGCACCCACTTCATGCCCTACGAGCGCCCTTACGACTTTGATTGATAACAACAGCGTAAAGGTCATCGCTACGACTTCAAATGGTCTTACAGCGAATCGCATCTTAACAGGAGCATGTGCAACAGGCTGGTCCAGTTGCGCAGCCACTAATGGAGGAGGATGTTGTCCAACTGGATACGCGTGTGGAAGCAGCTGTACTGCCACTGCGACAGTGTCTGGCTTGCAAGCATCTGAAGTTGGCAAGCTTGCACCAAACAAAGCTGTGCGTGAGGGTAGTAGAGGCGTCATGTTGCTTGGAGCCGGCACAGCCGTTATGGTGCTCGGTTTTCTGGCTATATAATGTGGTCTGGAAATACAATGCAAACGCCGGTATCAAATGAAGTCTTTAATTAAATAGTTTCTGTCCAGTGCGAAAGCATTAGAACCAAGTGAAAGCGACATGCCACATTACAAGCAAGTGCATTTGTGGCGGCCGGCCGCTTCACGAGCAGACCATGAATTATCCTTCGGATGGGGGGAGACCCTGACTTCTGCGGTCCATCTCAATAATACTAGCTACTCGTGACCAGTTACTGCGATTCGCTTTTGTGACTGCGCTGTGGCAGGCCGTTCAATCTTGCCCGCCTTGTAATCCTTCACCGTCCAAACATGCTTTTACGGTAGTGGTACCTATCATGCACTCTGCTCCTGGACCTCAACGATCTTCCCAGCGGCGCCAGCCGCCTACAGACCGGCCGTCCACAGACCAGCCATCTGGCCAGCAAGTCCCCAACATGGCCTCTAACACGGTACTGAATGCAGCGCCGAGGACTTCTTCAGGTTCAGCCAGGTCACAATCGTCGCGAAGTCTAAATGTAAGTCATCGATTGCGGGCGTCCAAACATGACTCCCGTTGCATGGCTCGCGACTCCCCAGCAGGACGCACCTTTACTAATCGTTTCAAGCAGCAACCTGACAAGCAAATGTCACAGATCGAGAAAAGCGTGACCCATCTTTTGGTCGCAACGAAACAATTATTGGAAACTCTGACCCAATGGTCGCGAGGTCAAGCGCAGGAGGAGGAAGTCTCAGACGTTTACGTACGATTGGGCTACGAGTTCAACCTAGCTTGCAGGGCATTCAACTCAATCGGTGTTGAGACTTCAGATCTTGGACCAGTGCCTGACTTGTTGCGGTCCATATTAGAAGACACCCTCAGTCAGCCAGCTTCACCTCAGAGCCTGGATAATTTCTTACCACGTATACGAGATATCATCATCAATCTTCTCCATGGCCTCAAACGAAAGCAAGCGAAGCTTCGAACACGCTCGAGTAAAGACCCCAATAGCAAAGTACAGGCTCCAGTGAGGCAAGCGAGCGGTGCGAGCCTAGGTAGCAACGAGACTGGATTAACACAAATGCTGGAAGACGTTCCTTCACAGACTCAGAACAGCAGGCAAGCCGAAAGCAGAGTCGATACCATAAGCTCCCGTCATGAAGCAAATGGAATGCCTTCCCGAACAGCGTCCAATGATGTTGCAGCAAAATCTTCAACCCGTCATAGTCTGCGAAGGGACGTCAACAGGACGGTTGCTCAGTCAAATTCTGGGTCGTCCTTGTCTAGCAATGCAGCACAAAACATGCCTGTACTCCCCCCATACTCGGAGCCAGAACAATTAGAGTCTCCACCAGATCCTGGCATGAAATCTCCATCAGCATTTCCGCGACCACCTCCACCTCCGCCCAAGCAGATAGATGCTTTTGCAGCCCTGCAGAGAGGAGGTGATCTGGAACGAAGGGCATCTCGGAGATTCTCCAACTATCAAATATCGAAGCATCTTGGAGCGTCTCCCAGCGGCATACCCCTTATTCCTCCGGCTCAAAACTCTCCAATACCGAATCGAGGTCGAGATGATCGAGAGTCAATGAATGCGGTTCAATCACGGAAGTCGGCTCAGCATTCGCGTCGTGGCTTCAACAATCGCTTTGCCGACTCGTCTCCAAACAGGAGTGGCACTGTCAAGGCTCCAGAGCCAATATCAGAAGAGAGTCCCGAGAGTCTACGTGAGACTCCCAAGCTTGTGCCACCTGTCGAGCCGGCAGACGATGAGAGCCCGATTGCGAAGACCCCAGATGATATGTACCGACGTAGTGATGATTTCAGCCCAAACGAGAAGCCAGCGATCTCAGTGACCCTGAACGGTCCTCCACCCTATTTGGATGCTCATCCAGAACTGCTTGCTTTTGGAGAAGAGTCCAAGCCTGTGCCGCCGGAGCATCAAGAGACGCCTACTACGCGACTAGTAGAGGCTCCACAAAGCCCTGGGGTAAAGGTCAAAGCAGTCATACCGCCCACGTCGCAGCAGTTTGTGCCAGAAGAATCTCCTCCACCAGGGAAAGAGCTAACACTGTTTCTCCAATACAAAAGCAAGATCAAAAAATTCGTACTACCAGATGGCTACGAAGAACTTACGATTGCACGACTGCAGCTGGCATTTATTGAGAAATTCGCCTGGAATACACACAACAATGGTGTCGATCTGCCAGAAATCTACATACAGGATCCAGTCTCCGGTGTAAGGCACGAACTAGAGGATCTATCCGACGTCAAAGATCGCTCGGTGCTGGTGCTTAACGTGGAAGTCCTTGATGAAGTGAAGCGTCACTTCGATGATGGCATTGGTGGCATTCGAAAGATGCTTGAGGGTGTTCGCGGCGTTGTCGATGGTCAGGGCTCCATGATGGAACGATTCTCAAATCGACAACTGGAAGCTTCCAAGGAGATGGCCCGAATGTCCGCAGTTCCTCGTCAAGCCGTCTCCGGTGTAAGTCGTGCACAGTCTGGTCGCTCGACGCCTGCTGCATCTGCTGCGAGCCTTTCAGAAGTACAGAGCCTTCGACGCGACATTGCAGCGTTACGGCAGACATATTCCAGCATGTCAGCTGATCTCACATCATCCATGAATTCCATCAAACAGAAAGGCGCCAACGTCAAATCAGCTGCCGCAGACGCCGTCATACCCACGTTTGAAGGAAACGCCGGCCGCGCCCATGTCGACAACGGCAAGAAAGTATTACTGCAAGACTCCGAGGCGCTCGTCAACAGGGTTGATGATCTTTCTGATCTCGTCGAAGACCTGCGTAAAGATGTAGTAACCCGTGGGGTGCGGCCCAGACCTCGACAACTTGAAGACGTCAACAAAGACATCAGTGTGACCGTCAAAGAGCTCACGAAAATGAAAGAGTTCCTGAGACGCGAGAAACCGATCTGGACCAAGATCTGGGAGAAGGAGCTGGATCTTGTTTGCCAGGAGCGTGATGAGCTGACCCAGCAGGAAGATCTCATGGCCGATTTAAATGGTGATCTGGAAGATCTTTCTGGAGTGTTCAAGCTCGTTGAGGAGGCCACGAAGCAGCAAAACCTACAAAATGGAGCGCCTGGCGGCTTGAGAAGCACATCACGCAACTTACCGATAGACCCAGATATTGATCCACAAAGAGCCAAGGATGGGGTTCTAGGGGAGGTTCGTGCACTCCAGCCCAACCATGAGGACCGATTAGAGGCCATTGAAAGAGCAGAAAAGGCAAGGCAAAGGGAGCTGGAGAGTCGCAAGGGAGGCGAGTTCCAGCGCGAGGTCGAGAAGTTCGTAGAAGAAGGGAAACTCAAGAAGACCGGTGGTGCGGAAGAAGTGGAAAGGTTGAGGAAGGCCAAGGACGAGAAGGCGAGAAGAGAAAACTGGGAACGTGTTCAGCAAAGGCAGGCGGAGGCAGAAGCCCGGGAGGCTGAGCAGAATGCTGCTGCGACTGCCGCTGCGCCAGGCGAGGGGGAGGAAGACCCCCCTGCTGAAGCTGAAGCAGAAGCGGAAGCATACACTGAGGCTCTGGAGACGCCGAAATCGAGCGCTGAGTACCAACACGCTTCAGAAGGTGATGCAGCCGATGACGATCAGCCGAGGACGGCCGATACTCCTGTTCGTG
>JAABUK010002555.1_pt1 | contig 32464 bp, 46 predicted proteins | sample 5559141 | NCBI WGS metagenome assembly JAABUK01 (sample SAMN10711869, study PRJNA513367) | rock metagenome | isolation source: Antarctica rocks | place: Antarctica: Victoria Land, Pudding Butte nord | collected 2016-01-03 | reverse complement strand
GATTGATTGATTGATTGATTGATTGATTGATTGTACCTCATACAGCAAGGCTTTGCTCTTGGCCTGCACCAGGTCTGCCTCAAGCGCGCTGATCTCTGCACCCTTGTCTGAAGCCAGGTCCAGTGCAGTGACCATGCGCTGAAGCTGCTTGCTAGTCAGGCTCCCTCCAGGTGACAGCACATTCCCTGTCAGCAGCTCCTGCAAGCAACAGGCAGTGGTTTGTTCTGTTTTGCTGAGATTTTCTTTGTTGATTTGTGAATAATTTGCTGATGATTTGTTTTTGTTGACGATTTCTTTTGTTGATTTGTAAATGTTTGTGTTCGCATTGTCGAGTGCTTTAGGGCTGGTTTGAAGCTGTTCAAACAACGTCACTTCAGGGGGGATAACAATGGCAGTCATGATGTAAACAGTTTCAGGCTCATGATGCGCTGGCTACATTAGGGCAAGTCTTGTCTCTCTGGAGCAAACAAGACATCCTATGCGTCTCCAGCATCTTGATTAATCAGTGAATCAGAAGGTAAGTTGAGCTTGGCTTCGGTTCCTTTTTTCAAAAGCAAGCGCTAGATTTCGCGCCTGTTAGCATGCATGCAAAAGCGCAAGTCAAGACAGTCTGTGTATCCTGACGGAAATAGCTTCTGCATGACTTCCACAGACATGTCGGCCTGTATCACCATGCATTCTGGCATGCACAGCGCACTGCCAAGCATTTGCACCGCAGTCTTGAAAGCAGAATGGCTTGTGAACAGCCTGCATGTTTTGCACTCCGCAGCAAGAAAGCATAACGCTGTGCACATACACCAATGCTTGCTCCAAAGCCTTGCTGTCACCATGCATTAAAAAGGATGTCATCATCGTTGGTTGCACTGAACTGCACTGTTTCAGGCACACAACGCATTCTGACAGACAGACCGCCTATGTGTTGCATGCTGCACCCACCTGCATATGTTGTTCTAGAGACTGCACCTCCGCATCCATCAGTGCAGTGAACAGGTTCCACAGCCCAGCCATCATGGCACCTCTCTCAAAGCAATGCATGGACACCTGATGCACCAACACCCCAAAAGCAGTGCCAAGCAGACCCAGCACTGATCTAGCCCTGTCTGGATGATGTCTGATGATCTCATCAGCCCAAAAGGGCAATCCCAGGCTCCCTGCCTCCTCTGCAAGCAGTCCCTGCCAGTTGGGGATGCTGGCGTGGGATGCAGCGTCTGGCAGTGTTGCAGGCTGGGGATTGAGCCCCAGGGACTGCAAAGCTAGTCCCAAGCGCCGTGGGGATCCAGCTGCAGATGCCCAAGATGGCTTGCTGAGGGCAGGGCTGCGAGGTGTAGCCCCTACAGTAGAATGTGCATTTGGGCCCAAAGCTGCTTGTTTAGGCGACACCTGTCTTGCACTCAGTCCTAATGAGGCCTGAGTGGCAAGCGCCGGCAGAGCAGTTACATCTGCAATGGGCCTCCTGCCCTGACTCATTTGGCCCCTGTCAGCTGCTGCATCAGCTGCTCCACCTAAGGCGTGCATCTGAGTACCATTATCAGCAGGTACCGTTGTTGCTGCCTGCACATTCTGGTCAAGCAATCTGGGTTTTGACTGCATTTGTCCACCATTGGTCTGCACAGAGCCACTGCACTCTGCAACCTGGTATCGGAGCCATGAGGCAAGCAGCAGAGTTTGGCTGCGGCCTGAGGGCTTTCCTCCCATCAGAATTGAAAGCTGAGCATTGCCCTGATCGTCCTGCATGCATGTAACAAACACTGTTACAGCACCATTGCATGTGTGTCAAGAGAGAATGCACAGACGTAGCCTCTGGCATATGAAGGCCTGGGATCAATAGCTGAGCGTTGCCCTGATCGTCCTGCACACATAGAACAGACACTGTTACAGCATCATTGCATGTTTGTCAGACATAGCCTGAGGCATATGAAGGCCTAGGTACTAAAGTGCAGTCACTTCATGCTGGTATATGTTCATTGAGCATTGTGCCCAAACTTTGACCAGTGTCTCAGTTCAAGCTTGCACAGCTTTAGGGCTAGCATATTGTGTGCATAATGCATTGGTTTCTTCACTGCAATCATCTGATTGCACTTCACATCGACGCAATCTAGAATGTTGTCGTTTGTGCATGCCAAAATGGCTTCTGCCACCATGATGAGCTCAGGTTTAACAGCTGACAAACTATCAACCGAGCGTCTGCAGCCCTGGTCTTGAGATTCTGGAACGCTGAGCAATGCATGAGCAAAGCACTTCTGCAAGTCAACAGGCCCACAGGCATACATTGACTTCATCACAAGACACAACAGCAAAGCTCTGTTCCTTACTGTTTCTTTGGCGTCTGCACATGTCGGGCAGTGCGTACCTTGGTCAGTTTGACCAGTTCTGCAGCCTCATTCAATCCATCTGGCAGCTGCTGCAGCAGCTGCTCCTCATTGCTGTTGTCAATTGCCTGTTTTGGCAGTCTGATGGATAGCTCACCCCAGCTGTCCTCAGTACCAGCTTCAGACATTCGTCCGTGTGTCAGATGCCTTCGCATCACCCACTGCTCATGTGCTGAGGAACCAGCAAGTGCCTGCTGCCATGCTTTTGCCGCCAAACTGTTTGAATTTGGACTGGCAGGCTCTCGTGCTGTGCCTGCTGTGCTGTGTACCTGCCAACTCTTTGGTTGCCCCTCCAACCTGCTTGCCTGTAATGGACTGGGACCTCCAAAGGCTGTAGGCATTTTGAATGCAGGACTTCCGGGCCAATCAAGACTAGCCTGCTGTGCATGCTGTGCAGACTGCAAGTGAGTTGATGCTGCTGCACTGCTGGTCAGCGCTGATCTGCTCAGTCCTGTATCTGTACGGCTGGTAGTTGCAAACTGAGACTCTGTGTGCACGTCTGGAACAGGAGTGGTATTAGGCACCAAAGGCAAACGAGCACTTCTTGGGGCGTGCCTGCTACTATATGTGGCTGGCTCCTGATCTTTGGAAAGATCAAGCAGCTTGAGGTTTTCAGAGTGAGCATCCCTGCCATAGGAGATGTCACCCTGGGATGACTTTGTAGGTATAAACTGTGGCAGGTTCAGGTGTGACACCTGCAGGCATAGGAGCCGTCACTACAGATTCTTTCACAGGTACAGTTGGTATTTGTTCAGAAACAGCGCAACACTCTGACTGATTACGAAGGCTTACTGTGGCGTGACCTGGCTTTGTAAGAACAGCTGGCAACTGGTCAGCAGCGTCAGTCTGTAGGGGCAGCTGGCTGAAACGGCCTCGCTTGGCCTCAGTCAAATAGGATGCTTGTACCTGCAATCTTCCGCTCAGATACACGATGACAGCCAAAACATACTTACGAGACTGTTTTTAGCATAGCATACCACATCAGTGAACTCGTCTGGGCTTGTGCACAACTCCCTGGGAGAGAACAAAAGTCCATCCAGCTGCTGCTTCCTGCTTCTGAATGGCCACGCTGGCGAGCCTGCATCCTGGCTGGGCAGTTTGGAAGCCTCTGAAAGGTTGATGCGAGAGCACTGCAAACTGCTGCCAGCATTTGTCCGTGCGCTTTTGTCGGACGGCATGACACTTAGCTCATCTGTGCCTTCCTGAGCGTACGGCCGCCCCAGCAGTGCCTGAATGAACAAGGTTGATGGCGCATCTGGGCCGAGCGTTACGTCTATTTTAGGTGCCGAGCGTTACGGCTATTTAAAATAGCCTTTTTAGGTGCACATCTTGAGGATCTTCATGTTGGACCTTTAGTGCGGGTCAGCATTGAGAAAATCGTATCATTCAAACTTCAGGAGGTTTTCAGGGATTGTCCGCTGACTTCCATGCCAGGCGAGCTGCAAAGACAGCAAATGTAGTCTGATGTATTGATTGCAAGCATGCTGGCAGATTCACCGTGTATCACAACATGCCGAGTGTTTTTTGTGCATGACATAAGCACTACACGACCAATGGTGGGCAGCAGATCCAGCATTGCTTCATCAGACATTGTCAGACTTTGCCGTTACTGCACAGCGGGAACTAGCATGCACAGCATTGCAGCAACTACAGGGCGTTCTGTACTGCTATGAGCTTGGTGCTGAGCGCTTCCCCACTATAGACACAAAGGCAGGTTGCATCCTTACATGCATGCATATGCTGGGGACCTTCACAGTCCCTGCCCTTGGCACAGTCAACTTTCACCTTGTATTATCACTGTAGCACCTGCTTGACCGGCGGCAGAAGTACTGTTCAAACATGCTGACCAGCTCTCTCAGCCTCCATTTGCCGAAGTGTCCGCTTGCATATTCTCGCTGCCATTCAGTGCTGCGCACAAGACTTGCCTTGCCATTGCTGCAATCAGCCAGCTTACACAGCCGGAACACCTCACAGCCTCGCTCGTCAAGTCACGGTTGCCGAGTCCGAGCCATGACTACTCAGTCGACGGAAGATGCTTCGAAGTCCACTGCAACTGAGATGAAGCAAGTGAGCAAACGTTGGGATAGTTGTTCGTAAACCCAGCACTACAGGATCCAGCGGTGCGCAGGCCTTCGTCGTCGGTTCATATGATGGGCTGTGCTGCAGGGTGGTGTTCTCACTGGCAAATGGGCTATTATCACTGGTGCGAGTACAGCATTGTCTATGCTTGCTACTGTGGCGGTTGATCTTGCCATGTGCTCACTGATTCATTGTCTCAGGTGCATCTAGAGGCATAGGTCAAGCCATTGCTGAGGCGATGGCTGAGGAAGGTGCAAACCTTATACTTTTGGCGCAACGAAAAGGGGCACTGGAAGAGGTAAGAGCTGGTGTCACCTGCAGTCAATGTGCATGCTCTCCTTTCTGTCAGTGGCACCCAGGATCCCCTGCATCTGGAACTGCTGAATCACCATGGCATGCAGAAATATGCTGCCGGCCAATCACCTTGCTCATCTTGCACCTGCAGGTTGCAGAAATCTGCAAAAAGAAGGGGTCCCAGAAAGTTGATGTCATGCCTGTGGACCTAAGCGACATGTCTCAAGTCGATAAGTTTGCAGAGCAGGTACTGAAGAAGTATGGCACTGTAGATGTACTTGTCAACAATGCAGCCATCCTTGGACCTATAAGCTATGAGGGTGATGCAACAAAGAACCCCAACATGGGTCAGGGCCCAATTGATGGTGAGCTTCCAGCTGTTACATGCATTAGACCTGCCTACATGCTGCTACATCCCAACTTACCTGCTGTCACCTGTATCATTGTAATCATCTCCTCACGACACTACAATGAAAGGCTTCTTCTGACATGATTGTGAGAGGCTTCTTTCATGCCTTGAAAAGGCCAACACAGCTATCTGACCACCCCTCTACCACACAGCAGGCAGCATCCCAGCCCTGTTGTATACCACGCATCTTGCTTAACATCCACAACACAAAGACATGATTTGGCATGGCAGACCATCCAGAAACTCGAACACCAATATGTAAAGACACAAGATGGTCTTCGAGCTGTGTTCTGACACTGCAGGTGATCCTTCCGGGCTGCCGCCTTATGAGGCTCCCATTGAGATCGCTGGCAAGCGTAAACTTTTCTTTTCTTTCTGCAGGTGATCCAGATGAGCGGGAGAAGGTTCTGAGGGTGAACATCATGCAAAGACACAAGATGGTCTTCAAGCTGTTTTCTGACACTGCAGGTGATCCAGATGAGTGGGAGAAGGTTCTGAGGGTGAACATGATGGCACCCATGAGGTTGATGCGACGCCTGACCCCTGCCATGGTTGAGAAGGGGGAGGGGGTTGTCATCAACATTGACTCCAGCGCTGGTCTCTCCCCCAAGCCTGGCAATGCTGTCTACTCTGCTTCAAAGTGAGCAGACCCCTACCTCTACCCCTGCCCCTTCACCCTGAATATTTCTTGAATGCCCTGGACCATATTACCCTTGTATGTTTTGTGTCGACATCCAAGCATCCTGCATACACCCAAGTTGCTTTGTGTAATGCTTTGAAGTTGCTCGTTTGGTGCAAATGATAGTACCAACGTGCTGAAGCATGTTGGCATGCTGGTCTGTCCAGTTAGTAGATCCTACAGGGATGCACAAGACAGGCTGCTTTGGAGAGACAAGACTTGTCCTGCACATACCTAGCTCATCGTCAGCTGGAAAACGTTATATGATAATTATTCATTATTATTTCTACATGTCATCAATACTATTATTGTGCTGGTCTGCAGGTGGGGCTTCAGAGGATGGAGCAAAGGATGCACGATGGTGAGCTTCTGCTGTGCTTTTTTCATGCTTCTTCGTCAAAACGAAAAGCCCTTTTAACACAAATCAAAAATCCGTTTCTCTGTCAGTGATCCTGATCTTTGTCCCGTCGTATGCATGGCCCTGTGATTGGAAATATTGACACTTGTTATGACATAACATTAATGTTTCAATATTTCAAGATGTTTTTCTGCGTTCTTTGTCTGCCCCGCATCAGCCCATTCACCATTTAGACTTGCCAAAAGCACAACTTCAACAAGGCATTGCTGTATCAGTCACCATATAACTCATCTCCAAGACTCTGAGACGCACCACTTGACTAAGCCATGCCCCTCTTTCCTCATTGACAACAGTCCAGTGTTTGTCTAGTGCTTCCTCTCTTGTAAGTTTCATTTTGCTGCATGTCTTCTTCTGACTGCGGTTTATGGCTGCTACCAACAGGTTGTGATTGCTATCGACAATCTGACATGACTAATGCAGTTCTTCAAGGACAAGGGCATCAAGATGGTTACAGTATACCCCCCTGCTATTGACAATCTGACATGACTAATGCAGTTCTTCAAGGACAAGGGCATCAAGGTGGTTACGGTATACCCCCCTGCGACGTACACCACCATGACCACAGACCGTGATGACATGGAGCCCGTACCCGAGAAGGAGGCTCAGCCCAGTGACGTCGCCAAGGCTGCCATGCTGGTAAGCATTTCATTTTGCATAGATGTAATATAATATACGTGAATTGGTTGTTGTTTCTTTTCAGCCCAGTGACGTTGCCAAGGCTGCCATGCTGGTAAGCATTTCCTTTTGCATAGATGTGATGCAACATATATGAGTTCGTTTTGTTCCATCCCAGCCCAATGATGTTGCCAAAGCTGCCATGCTGGTAAGCGTTTCCTTTTGCATAGATGTAATATAATGTAATATATATGAATTCGTTTTTGGTTTCATTTCAGCCCAATGATGCTGCCAAGGCTGCAGCCATGCTGGTAAGCATTTCATTTTGCATAGATGTAATATACATAGATATGATTTCGTTTTTGTTTCATTTCAGCCCAATGATGCTGCCAAGGCTGCAGCCATGCTGGTACACGTCTGATTCTCAATTCATACATGCATCATGATCTGTACTTCAATATGAGATAGTTTTGTTCCATTTCAGCCCAGTGCTGTTGCCAAGGCTGCCATGCTAGTAGGCATGTTGTGCTGCAGAAATAATCTCATTCTTGCTTGACGTTGTAGAGCAATGCAATGCATGTTGGCCAAGCACATGCACCATTGTGATTGCTAGTTGTTTGACTCGCAGCTGAGCCTAAAGACATTGCCAAGGCTGCCATGCATTTGGGTTGCCCATGTGAGAAATGTCTGCACATCTTTGTCAGCCTCAATCAAGTCTGATTTCACCAGCATCACAAACCACCATACGCTCCTCCCCTGACAACCCCCTACCCTCTTCCCTGGCCCCTGTCTCTGTACCTGACTGTACCCATTGCCAGCTGAACCATTTGCACACTGCCTCTGGGATACTGGCACAGAAGAGCATGTTGCACGTTGCATGCTGCTGAGTATGTTGTGCCTTTGCAACAAGCAGTAGATTGTGAATGTGTGCAGTTCCATGCCAACATAGGTTCCATGACTTTGGTGTCATGTCAACACGTGGTTCATGGTTTACAGTCACGCCAAAGGATGTTGACGGTTGCCATGCATTTTGCAGGTGTTCAGTTTCTCCGGAAACGCCATGCCTGATGACATCTCTATCATGACCATGGCTGGGGAAAGGACAAGATCTGGACCCCCCAAAGATGTCAAGCAGTAGTCAGCAAGTGATTTCAACTTGCTAGACAGCCACATTTGGGTTTGAGCAATGCCTAACAGAATATCTTACGATATGACCAGAACTGAACTCATGATCAAATAGTTTAGAATAGATTGTAGATGAAATTGGCGCACACTGTGCAGTGCGACACTTTCCTGGTATTGATGCTTAGGACAGTGCTGACGTACTTAAGTACAAGCCTGTAATTTAAGCAGTTTGAACAAATTTGTCCAAATCGAATTTTGGTCGATCAAAACTTTGACACTGATAATGACATTCACATTCTTCCGTGTGTACAACGGTACGTATTGCTGCTGCCCAGCACTGCCGAGAGGTACAATCTATCCCAGCATTAACAGCAATAACAATGGAGGATTTGACTTGCTGTACATCGAATCGATTTTATCGCATGATTATCGATTAGTTCTCAATACATTCATATGGTGCATTACGATTATGCCACTACAAAATACTTCAGCATGTCAACTCAGTATGCTTTGGGGTTGCACGCTCATGGCTTTCACTCTCATACAAAAAAACGTGTGTCAAAGCCAAGAAGTTTTGCTTCTTCATTCAAGTCTAAAAGAGACTCTGTCAGCTTGTGTTGGAGCAGAGTCTGACACAAGCAGTGGGAATCAGGAAGGGTTGAGGCAAGCATGGCAGCCCTAAACTACTTGTGCAGTAGACAGAAAATGATGTCTAATCTAACGACCAACAGATATTTGAATATGAAACCTAGTGCATGGGAGCATATACATCACGCTCTTGAAATGCTACCCAGCCAGGAACATAACTACACTACTGAGCATAAAATAGAATACACGTCGCTGCAGTCAGATGCATGTCTCAGCATTAAGATCAGCATTGCCTTCAGCAGTCGCACAGATGCTCCTGCACAGCTTCATGTCTGTGATGGTACACCCTTTGCCAGATGCCTGTGATAAGATATATCAGAACAAAACCAGCAAACAGCAGGGATATTGAAGCGCCAAAGACAGCCCTGCAGACATCTGCTGCTTGATACACTGCATGATACTTCTGCAGCTTGTCACAGGTCTGCGTGTTCACGCCATGCTCTGACGCTTCACATGATGCTAGCTTCTCAAACTTGATGTCCACAACTCCTTTACTGTGGTTGGCAATCAAACCAAATGCCATGTAGGAAAGATCAAGGTGAGTAGTGTCACCACAGCACCACTTCTTGTTGTTGGGGTTGGCATGATCGCATGGGCAGGAGTCTGTGATCATGACTGTGATACTCTTGTCACTAATACAGCCTGAGTCTTGGAACTCTGATCCTGGTAAGCCCCTTGTAGGTCCATTGACACAAGACACAGCATAGCATGTGCCACACTCATCAGTGTTGTTCAGGCCAGCGGTGTTAATGGCTGCCACCAGTCCAGACCCTGGGCTTGGTCGAGGTGAACCTGCATGATAACGAGGAATTACAGTCAACCGAACTTTGCTGATGGTCTTGAAATTGGAACTAGAGATGCAACCAGGGCTTCTCAACTGGCTGAACACGATATGCTGTCATCTTAAGCTGCCTGTGCATGTTGCGTCAAGGATTGCAGCTTGCACTGCAGCCCCAGCTTTGTAGGCCATCTCACAAGCTTCAAGATTACATGCCAGGGCTTGCCTTTGCTTTGCAAGATCTCCATGCTAGCCAATGTGCAAACAGGGTACTAAGGGGGGGAGATGCTGACAAAGGGCAGGTGTGGAGTGCCTCGATGCCTCACCTATGTAATCAAAGCAGAAGCCACTTTCACAGCGGCTGTTCAGCCAGCTAGACTCCGAGTCTTGCTTGTGGCAAGCACAGGATCCATCGTTCAATGTGAAACCATCTCCAGCACCGTAGAAAGTAGCCCGGCCAAGCGGTGAACTAGCCGAGGCTTGCGCTTGCGAGCAAGTGATTCCAATCAAAGTGACCACAAATACCACGCTGGCGCACGATATGGACCTCGCTGGTGAACAAATCATAATGAACGATGCTGCGAGAGTAATCTTCTGCGAAGGCTCTGTGTGCTCCTATCCAAGGCAATGTGTACACATGTTCTCCTTGCCAAGGCACTGCAACCTGCAGCCTCCAGTCTGAGTCTGACTGTCGGCCACCACTTGGCAGGCACCCTGGACTGCGGCCGATCCGTCCAAGACTCAGGTTCGTGTCGATGAAACTATCAGAGGTAGCAAAAACCTTGGACGGGCCGAGTAAGGGTCACGAAAGACCTGTAACCGTGCTGTGCTACCGTTCAAAGTTTAAACGAGTTTTGATTGCCGCTCGATAGCAAGCCAGACCAGTGAACGTCGACAGCAATGGACTCAAGCTGTACTGGCAGAACTTTCGGTGTAGCGAATAACAGCTGGGCGGCCCGACACGCATCTAGATGTAGCTACGGTCCATGCCAGCTACCCGCTCAGGAGGCCTTGCGAAAGGCTGATACAGTAATGTTGGCTGTCACGTGCACCTCATGTGCGACACCAGACTATTACCAATCGAGCAACGAGGTAGCCAGCTGGGTAGCCAGTGCAACGTGTGGCATTGACGAGCGCTGTGCGTGCTTCCATACAGGTGGCACACGTTCATTCATTGCGTACAACGCGATTCGCACATTTACCAGGGCCTCGCAGCTTCTGCTGCTTACAATTTTGGTGTAAACGGCAGATGCGAATGTGTTGCCATGGACCATCCGGAACATTTCCACATTATACCTTCCAACATGGAGATCGTTGTGCACAGCGCTGAACTTGCAAACTTTGTTCAGCTTGCTGACCTCGGTATTATTTTCAGCCCTGTATATCGAGCCAAGTATACCGATTGGAAAACAAAACCTTCATCAAACCAGGTCACCGTTACGCGATCCTCCCAAGAAGCCGAAAGCCGAAAGCGAAGGGATGAGATCCGCTTGGATATCTTGATCACGCTGAGGCGTTCATTGCCAAGAGACATCACAGATATTATTTTGAAGGGTTGTATACACAGAATTCGAGTGGCTGCCTGGCCAGACAAGCTAATCGCCACGGACCCAGTCTGTAGCAAGCCCCAAAGGTCATATCCAAACCGCTCCCAGCGCCCCCCTAGAGCTATTGCACCTTGCAAGCACAGGGGGCGTTGACTTCCACAGACCTAGTGTGCAACACTGAAGCGACAACCTTTTGATGCTGGTTTTCTGAGCAATGCTTGAGCTTTATCTGCACCAGCAAGAGGTTGTGGCAAACACACATACAACACGCCTACGGCAAAAGCCAATGCCCACGTTCCAACTGAGATGTTGCAGGCACAGACCATACGCTGGCTTTTTGCTCTCCACATGACGATGTATTTGTGATGCCCAGGATTGATCTCAAGTGTTCTCCACCATAGAGTGCAGAATGCTGTATGTACATTAGAGTTGCCTGGTCATGATAAACATTTCCATTGATTGGCATGCACAATATTAATATTGTCATTCAGTATTGTCATATACAGCAGTGAAGTTGAGGACTTAGATCTTACCATCTTTTTCATGAATTCTGATCAGTGATGCACAACTCCAACTGTAGACGTTTGTTGGATACCTCATTTGTTTGTTGTAAGTCCACGGTGAAAGTCAACAATCAATAGCGCTCTGTGCAAGTCGTCTTCAGAAAGTTGACATGGTATAGGCGATCCGAAGGTCTTTTGTGCACAACAGCCTCCATAAATTTCTGCCCATGGGGCACATGTGCATAACAAGACCAAACCAACATGGTGTATACAAGTGATGTCCTGTCTGGTTTGGTGAAATAGGGCTCCACCTGCAGCCTTCTGTGAAGTTTCTAATGCTACTCTCCTCAAATCCTCCGACAAATCTTTGAGATCGCTTAAAACCCACCCGTAGCTGGTTGTAGGTTTTGTATGAGGCATTCACTTGATAGGTAGGAGTGAAGAGGCACAGTTGCAAGATGTCTAACAAGGCTGCGAAATGCTGAGTAGCATGTAATCTTCTTTCCCTGGCACCTGTGAGCTGCATGCAGAGCTCGCTTGCCACCTGTTGCACAGATCAGTGCACATGAAGTGCAGGCTGTGTGCAACATTGGCCTGCAAGCTTGTCATTGCTAGGCATGATTCATCGTGCTCTGGACAATCCTCCTTCGGCTGCCTGCTGGATGCTACACTGTGGCATCAATGTTTTCAGATACAATATTTACATCATGAATGCATACGACATTTGTCACAGTCAAGATGCCAATACATGCAAAGGACCTTAGCCAAGCATGCGTCCAGCTGCAGCCTCTACTGGGTAGAGTCTACCCTAACACCAGAGAACCAAGCACATGAAACAGACCTTGCAGGAAATGAAAATGCACAGACAGACCGCACAGCCTCAGCCACATGCGCTAACACAATCGGTCAGAAGCAAGCACTCAGCAACAATCTACTGTGCTCACAGCCATGCACAAACACAATGCCTCTTGCAACTCTGATCACCCACTCGTTGGCAGACTGTTTCAACATGTTACGCGCTGGCAGATCCCAGCAGATCTGCAGTTTCCTATGCTGCAAGCTGCTGTTCACGACCTATATGTTGTGTATGGCTTGAGACATCAAGTATTGCATGCCGAAATGTTGATGACACCTGCAGGCTGTTGCGATCGTACAACTTCATCTGCTGAGGGCTCAACCACAGTAGCCTGACAGTTTGTCTCTTGCGTGCTGGTGCACACTTGTGTCGAAGACGTGTGTGGGATAGGTTAGTCAACTGGGTCAACTTCGTGAGCGAGGGGAACCAAGATCGTCAAACGCAATGCGCGCCGCATGCGCAAAGTTGTGAGCATTCCAGACTAATATAGCGTTATGTGTACGGCTGCTGGCATCCGGTCCGATCTTGCATTGCCGTGATGCGAGAGGTGTGATCTACTGCACTGATCTGCCTCTCCATAAGACGCTCCTACGCAACTTGCGGCGCAAACTGCTGTGAAGCAATGGATGACAAGCTGAGAAGAGAGTTGCTTGACAGGTAGCCAATCAATAGAAGAGGCTGCTCTGACAACACTGCCTTTCGGACAACTGGACATGCGTTGCTCAGGGTCAAGGCATATGAGAGCAAGCTAGCAACTCTCAACATCATCCACAGCGCTGTACAAAAGGAAAATGAAGACCTGAGGACTGAGCTTGAGCAGGCTCAACCAACTGGCAGTGCAACTGATGAAGATCTTGCAGAATTGAAAGAGGAATTCAGTAGAAGGCTGGGCTCAGCAGATCAGACAATTGCACGTTTGCAGGCAAGCCTGAGCACATGTACTATAAGCATGCACAGGCTGTTCCGCAGACACCGCAATGTCAGTGTCAGCATGCTAATTCTCGTTCTGTACAGGATGAGAAGGAGCGTCTCAAGGCCCAGGTTGCTGCAGCAAGTCAGAGCAGCACAGCAAACTCTACTCAATTGGTGGACAAGCACAACTTCATTGCAACCTTGCAGGTGAGCAGCGTGCGGTGATCACCAGGTCACTACCTTACTCAATATGTCGCTGCTAAGGCACTGTATGCTAGAACATTTCACCAACCCTTGCAGATGTTTGCTCAGGGCAATATAACACAATGTGACACATACACAGCCATTTTGCTGTCCAAGCAACAGATGTGTGCATGGTCCACAATGGCATGAATGATCATTGTCGTCCCTGGTTGGCTGACGGTGCAATTCCTCAACTTTTCTCCATCTCTGTAATGTTTGTGCCCAAAATCTCATGATGCGCACTCGGCCATTTGTGCCAGCTGGGTTTGCAACCATGGTAGAAATAGCCCTAAACTCTTCATGACTGACACAATGCATAGAATGGAACTCCAGAGCATGTTGGCTTGCTGAGCGTGTTGCTTTTGCTGACCCAGGCCAAGATTTGTAGTTGTATACATTTCAACTTGAAAACATATTGGATCACTACCACCGGAGTCAAATGATATTAATGTGGGTGCTTGTGAATGATGCTGTACAAGATCAGCTATCACATGTACACCACTATGCAGACATACAGGGCCGCTCAAACTTCAGGTAAGCATAAGCTGAGTCTGTCATTCACTCTCATGCCAAATTTGTTGTAGGGATACCAAATGGTACATACAACGTAACAGAATCTGTAATGGTCTGCTCAGGAAGAAGGCCTCGGTCTGGCTCAGCGCAATGATGAGCTTGAAGTCTCAGTGCGGAGTCTCAGAGCTGCGTCTAGGGACTCAGAGACTGAGCATCAGAGAACGATGAGACGAGTGCAACAGCTTGAGAGCCAGCTGGCGAAGGAACAGGAGAAATATGCTCAGGCCTCACGAGCTGCTGGTGAGCAGGTAGTCCATAAAATGATAATAATAATTACGTTTTCAAGCTCATGATGAGCTAGGTATGTGCAGGACTAGGTAGTCCATGTGTGTATGAAACCCATCTGCCAATACATGTTTGCTCACATTTGACTGGTGCAAGATGCTTCGCACAATGACCCAAGATTACCTTCACTAGGACAAATGTCATCTGGTCATGCCAGCCACTCTGACGGTGCGGTACTGCGCAATAGGGAGATGCCCAATACGACTTTTACACTGAGCATCTGCTCATAACATATCACAATTTGACGTCTGCACTGTGTCAAGCAACAGAGTGCTGTCAGCCAGCAAGACGCACCTGCGTCAACACCACCCTGAGACTTTCCAATTTCATCACCGCATCACCGACAGCATCATCTGCCTCAACTGTTACTTGTCAGGATGCATGCGCTTCCCAAGCATTTATTGTATACCTTGTAGATGCATCCCTTAGTTGTTTTGGTGGTCCATTCAACCATCTAGAGTACATGCTACCTATTCAGACGCAAGAACTGGAAGCTCAGCTTGAGTCAGCCATCTCACACTCAGAGCGCCAGGTGGCAGCTGCCCAGCGCCAGGCAGCAGAGGCAATACAGAAAGCTGAGGCGGCTGCTGCTAGGGGGGGAGCTGAGGCAGTGGCGGGCTCTGTGGAAAGGGAGACAGCCATGAACAGGAACCTGGCAGGTCTAAGGGCTGAATTGGAGGTGAGGCCTGGAAGCTTACCTGCGGTAGACTTATGTTTTGAGGATGCATCAATAGCGCAACGTTATGATACAGCTCAACTTTTTAGTTATCACTGGCGTCATGAATCAGCTGGCCTGACTCTTACTTTGTTGAGTAATGTGAAGCTTCGCTTGGTCCTGTACCTCACTTGTAAAAATGCTAGTTCATGAATTCAAACTGCAGTTGCGTCTGCATAGCTGACCTTGCCCGCTGAAAGCTGGGCCCATGACATGCCACCCTAAGAAGCAAGGCAGGTTGCCTGTAAGACTGCATCTGGTCCTCTTCCTCTTCTTGCTGGGTGACAATGCTCATGCAGCAAAAGACGCTAGCTGTGCTCAAACAGGCTGCTACTGTCTTCAATGATGGCTGTGACCTGTTGCTTCCCCATGAGAACCTTATCTAGTGCACATTTTCTGTGGTGTTCTGATTCTTGCACACCTTGTGTTCTGATTGCTTGGTGGTTTGACTGTTGTACACTCTGTGCTCTGTTTGAGCTGATTGTTGTGCACTCTGTGGTGTGGATGTGTGGTGTTCTGGCTGTGTGGTGTTCTGGTTGTACGCTTTGTGCGGTGATTCTGATTGGTGTACGCTATGTGTATTGGGCGTTCTGATGGTAATGGGGTGTACACTGTGTAGGCAGAGACAAGACTTGTCCGGCACGTACCTAGCTCATCATGAGCTGGAAAGCGACTTTATTACTATTGTTATTATTAGTATTGGTATTATTACTGTGTAGGTGGCAGAGGCTAGCTGGGCCCAAAGGGAGGCCACCCTAAGGAGGGAGGTGGGTCGTCTGGAGGACCAAGTTCACACCCTGGAAGCTGAGAAGGCTGAGCTGGCAATCAGTGCGTCTGAAGCCACCAAGCCTCTGCTCAGGTTGTGACCTCTCTCTCAAGTTGCTGACTGTGCAGGCTTGTTGGTGCACTGACTGCCCAGACAGGACATTGAATGGAGAGCTACTCAGGATTGTACACACCTGAATCTAGGGGAAGACACGTACTCAACAAACACATAAATGCATGGCTGCGCAGCCTCATCAGCAGCTACATAAATCTGCACTTCTGCTTGGTGCCAGGTTGCTTTGCAAGACTGCATTGCTTGCCAACAGGCACCAGTGTTTCTCAATCTTTGTCTTAGCAACACATGGTTCAGCCTCCTTGGATCCATGTGATGGAGCTGCGTCTGTGATGTAGCTGCGTCTGTGATGTAGCTGCGTCTGTGATGTAGCTGCGTCTGTGATGGAGCAATGCGCAGACAGCCTTGCTGACATGCAGGGTCTCATCATAAGTAATGATCAGGTTGCATGCTGATCAGCATCACCAGCTCACGGCTGATCATCCTCAATCCCAAACAGGATGAGTCATCGCATGAATGATTGCCAACACAATGGAGACGCTGATCAGCATGCAACATCTCTGCTAGCCTTGGTCAACTAAGATCCCACTGTCACAGTTCTGGGTTGGTGTCTGCCTTGCAGGCAGCTTGAGTCGATAGCTGCTCAAGCAGCTGAGCAGCAGAGAGCCACTCAAGAGTCAGAGCTGAGCCTCACCCGGCGACTCAGACAGGCTGAGTCAGCTCAGGCAGCTGCCACGGAAGCTGAGCGCCAGAGCTTTAGTCAAGCCCAGAGAGCAGAGGTTGCTGCCAGTCTAGCTAAGCAGGCAGTGCTGAAGGCTCAGGCTGGACTGCAAGAGAACAAAACCAAGCTACATCTTGAGCAGAAGAAGACTGCTGAGCTGCAGGTGAGCTGTAAAACAAGACTCAAATCTGCTCTGCCAAGTTGTTTCAAACACCACTTTTCATGGTCAATCGGCTTCAAACCACTTCACTAGGAAAGAAATGACCACACAGCCAAGATTACACACCCCTGAAAGCTGTTTCTGATACATTCCGGCACACCCACACAGGACACCTTGTTTCCAGTTGCAAGGTCCTGTGTGATGCGCTGAGTGTTGAGTACTGAGCAGATCTCAGCTTGATTGCTCAGGCTCAAGTGGATAGTTGGAAGGCTTATGCCAACCCCAGTCTGTGGCAACCTGCGTCCCTGTGTCTGTAATTGTGTTTGTTCGCTGAATGCTTGGCCATGGAAGTCTCTTCATTCACCCACAAGATGTAGCGTACTGTAGATATGTCACACTGTAGAGTTAGAGCGAGTCCTGAACTAGGTTGTGTAAACACACAACAAAGTGAATCTTGTCTTAGATGGACAACTAGCAGCTCACAGCAATCTCAATGGCTCAGTCTCACTTGAGTAAATCCCAGACCCAGCTCAGGGATCAGCTGAAGGGATCACTAGGGGTCACTAGACATGTAGCAGTCTTAGTCTGATATTGTTAAACTGTGTCTAGTCTGTTACACAAGGCATACGCACCTGTGCAGCAGATGTTTGCCAAGCACGCCAGATGATGCCGACCAGTCTGTGGCTGCAGACGTTCGTCATATCTGCATTGGACAGCTCAGGGTCATAATCCTTCTTGACTTGGCACAATAGTAATAACAATAACAAAAACAAAAACAAGACTAATATAATATAATATTATATTAATAATATAACAATAGTGCTACTACTACTACTAACAACAACAACAACGACAACGATAATAGTAACAATACTGATGATAATATAATAGTAATAATAATAACAACAACAATAAAGCTTTCCAGCTCATGATGAGCTAGGAATGCGCAGGACGAATCTTGTCTCTCCAGAGCAGTCCTGACTTGGCATGACATGCAGGAACGCTACAGTGCTATGGACAGGCAGTTGCAAGCCGCCTTGGCATCAGCAAACACTGCCAAGACTCATTTGTTACATCTGCATTGGTTGCAAAGCAACTCAGGGTCATGGTCCTTCTTAAATTGGCATGTCATGCAGGAAAGCCGCAGTGCTATGGACAGGCAGTTGCAAGCTGCCTTGGCATCTGCAAACACTGCCAAGACTGATCACATCCGCCAGCAGCTCACACTGCAAGCTCAGACTCAAGCTCTGCAGCAGCAGCTCAAAGATCTGAGGTCAGAGCATGAGCAGCTGCATGACAGGCTCAAAGTTTCAGATTCCCAGCTGGTAGGTCCAGTCAGCAAGCCTGTGGGGCGGCCATCTGTCCTAAATGGGGTCAAGGGTTTGCTGCAGCGGCTAAATGGCAGCCAAAACGTGCAAACCCTACCGCCTGTTTCAACACCATCTCTGGTCATTGGTCAGCGGCAGGGTGGTGCAGAGACCCCCAAGTCTGTTCATTGCCAATCATCTGGATCCTCTCACATGCCCAATGACTCATCCTCTGCGTTTGATGCTGAGGTGGCAGGCCCTTCCAAGCAAGAAGGGGATGACTGGGATGAACTGCTCAGGTATGACAGCACAGGCACAGATTTGAGTCATTTTGCAAACATTGTGTCACGGTTCCAATCAAATGTCATCCTGTTGCTGTGTAAGCCATGCCTAGTGCGAGATCTGCCTTCCCTGAATACAGCTGTTTTGTGCTGAAAGCACGTACTTGTCAGACCCAGCTCACGGCATGTGAATAAGGTTACGAAACCTTCCTGTTGACATACAGTGTGTAATGTATGTAGTGATATGGAACCTGTATTGAGCAATGCAAAGAATGTAGCTCGTGCGAGAGCAAAGGCTTAGGTACAGGTCCCAGTCAATCAATCACATCAGAGAACCTGCTGCTATCAGACTGAATGGATTTCTGCAGGTCGATGTCCAGTGGCAAGCAACCAGGTGGCAAGAATGGGCCAGCCACAGTAGGACACATTGCAAATTTGGAGCGCAGGCTGCTGACATCTGAAAATTTCTGCAGGTCTATGGCCATTGGCAAGCAATCAGGTGACAAGAATGGGACAGCAGGGCACGTTGCAAACTTGGAGTGCAGGTTGCTGACATCTGAAAATTTCTGCAGGTCTATGTCCAATGGCAAGCAACCAGGTGGCAAGAATGGGCCAGCCACAGCAGGGCACATTGCCAACTTGGAGCGCAGGCTGCTGACATCTGAAGCAGCTGAACGGCGTGTTCACACTGAGCTGATGAAAGCGTGTGAGAGAGCTGAAACTGCTGAAAGGAGCGCTGCACAATCCAGGCAACTAGAAGAGCAGATGCAGGTGCTTGCATTGGCCTCTATTTCATTTCATCCAATACTCTACAGTCTATTGGCCTCTATTTCATTGAGTGTAAAAACTCACAGTCTGTAACTAGAAGAGCAGATGCAGGTGCCTGCATTGGCCTCTATTTCATTTCATATAATACCCTACAGTCTGGGGTGTGGAACCAGTTGCGCCTCTACATCAGTGCATGCAGGGTTTGGTAGACAATGGCTGTGTAGCTGAGCACAACTGTTTGCATCATACTATAAATGCAGGGAGTAAAGGTGTTGTACTGCTGTTTTGATGTTTGGGTAGTCTGCAAGGAGGCTTTGGGAAGCTTTGCTGTGCAAGTGCATTCAATAACAGCAGGTTCCAATGTAGGAGTGAACCCTATCCCAAGCATGTATTTCCAGATTCTTGTGACTCTGTAACTGTGCAATCTGAAGGCTGCGTTGAGTCGCCCTCATGGCTATCATGTCTGTCAAACCTTGTTACTCTGAAGGGTAATCAAATATTCTGCTGCGTAATCAAATAAGGCAATGCTGTTCTGGTGACAATGTATGGTGCGTGTTGCAGGAACAACAACAGAGATACAACACCGCGCTTGAGCTGCTAGGAGAGAAGAACGAAAAGGTTGATCAATTAGAGGAAGACATAGCAGAGATGAAGCAAATTTTCCATGAACAAATCAGTGTGATGGCGAATCAGCTCAATGCCACGAACAAGGCCACTGGAGGAACAGATATGCCAGCGTAGTCCATGTGCAAACTAGACATCAATTTGCCAACTGTCTTGTATCACGAACTCAACTGGCCTTTTTCATGAATTGTGTGCGCCATCTAAGCAAATGAACCTTCTGGACTGTACTGGATCTGAGCAGTCTCAACTGCATGCAGCTGTTACAGTACAACCTGAAGGCCCTCTACAAAGCAGCTGCACTTGTCAAAGGCAGCTGCTTTGTAGAGGGCGGTTACTGAGGGGGCACTGCCTCAGGAATTCTTTCTTGAGAGCGGCAGCTGAAATATTCTGATTCCTCTCATACAGAATTCGTGCATAAACTGTGTGACCTGCATACCATGCAGCTTGGACGTGCCGACAACCTGCAATGGAGTTTGGCCACTCCGTTGTCATCATATCTCTCAAGACTTCAAGGCTGACAGGAGGGCCCAGTCTTCAGCAGTGCTGGCCCTCCAGGATGCAGCTGAGGCCTACCTGGTTGGTCTATTCAAAGACACTTACATGGCTGCCATTTATGCTAAGCCTGTCGCTATCATGCCAAAGGACATTCAGCGAGCTCGCACAATTCGTGGTGAACGTGCATGGGCTATACCAGGCTGCAGCACTTCATCTCTCAACTGCCAATGGTGTTATTCTAACATTGCCTTCTGGACATGGCATTGGCTACATGCTGTACAAATGGCTTGTAGGTGTAACCTAAACTTTGCTGGTCCTGCAATACTGAGCACAAAGTGTCCATCAGGAAGTTTGCTGTCACCAACAGAAGCATTGCCAATGCAACAAACCAGGCTTGGGTACAGTGTCTTGTCAGGGAGCTTCACAGAGCTGATTGCGCTAAATTTAAACAGGAAAACACCAGCAGCTGCTAGTGCGATGCATCAAGCAAAACGTTTATCCATGTCCCATGCACCAACAGTCTGGGCCCAGAGTGCATGCAAAAGCGAGCATGCAGAGGTGTAGGACCAGTGCTGCACATACACGCGCTGGCTACACACATGCATGCAGTATTGACAGAGGAAAAGTCGCTGCAAGTTTCAGCTGGCTGCAGCACTGTCTGTCAACATTGCCGAAGCACAGGAAGCAGCATGGACTGATGCTGGACGCGTCTGAGAAGTAGCGATTCCATAGGATTTACAGATCATTACAAAACTGGCAGCTGCTCATGATATACCGTATCCTGGACACTCAAATCTTAACACAAGACGTAGATCTGACTGACATTGAGTTTCAAAAAATTGATCACATTGTCACCACAGGCTATTGCAAATTGAACATCAAGCTAAACTAACAGCCAACAAGTCGGGCTCAAAGTAAATGACAGTGCAACTCCAGTAGGGGAACAAACAAGCTGCTCTGCTGCAAGTTAAAAGCTTGTCTTATTCAGGAAAAATTGATGCACATACACCAATACAGTATAATACAGGCGCAATGAAATGTATACTTAGAACCAGTCTCTGTATGAGGTGGACCTTCAGCTCCTGGAAGTGGCGCTGCTGTTGATCACCTTGGCATCTTTGCTGCCTTTCTCTTGGTCAGAAGTGTGTCAAGTCCAAAGTAGGCAAAGAAGAACACTGGACCAGCAAAACACATTCCAATGACAGCGCCCTTCAGGTTGGTTGGCCGTGAGTTAACCTGCTCAACCTCAAAGAATCCCTTAGAATTGCCGTAGCCACAAGGAGAAGGGCCATAGGTGGCATTTGGGCAGATAGCATAGGCACGAACGAAGTATCCAGCGTTAGGTGCTGTAGCAGGTGGCATCCAGGTGGCAGAACCACCGGTGGGGGGAAGGGTGGCTGTTGTTGCGACTGTGAAAGCACACTGCTTGTCCAGCTGCAGTAGCAACAACAGAATCTTAGCAAGGCTCAACAGCACCCAGGTCTGTCCAGTATAGACAAGAACAACGAGCACGAACAGCCAAAAGCAGCGACTCAAGGAAAAGTACTCACCACGAGGATGTTGTTTGCTTTCCTCCACGCACGGTCCACTGTTGAATTCTTGTCGTAGCAGACCTTCAACAGGACGTGGGCCGTGGACTCAAGGGTGGAGTTCGACAGTACGCTGTAGTTGATCACGACCTTGTACTTGGAGTTAGCGGCCTGAAGTTTGGGCAGGCAAGCTGAGCCGAAAGCCTGAGATACACAGCTGGTGTTTCCAGCTACTGCCTGGCCATCAATAAGGTAGCTGACGGTGACACCAAGGATTGTCTTCAGTGAGGTCAAGGCTGCAACAAGGCCAGCGCTGCCGTTAAAAAACCGGCATCAACGACGAATACCAATAGAGCAAATTTATGCATCCGACTCACTTGTGGGGTTTGAGATGGGGACGTTGGCAGAGGCAAGCCCGACCAAGCAGAATAGCATGCAAGCAGCGGCACCCAGGCGCATAGATCCCACCATAGTGGCGACGCTATCAATGGAGGACTGAACGGCAACGGAAGCTTACGACTCAGGACGCTGAAAGTCTATCAGATGCAGAGATCGCGTCGAATGTGAGCAAGCCTGCGCGCAAGAGAACTGAATAGAGGTCTGCAAACTTGTCCCAACTTGTCGCGGGACCAGCCTTGCAGGGGTCACGTGGAGCTTCGAAATGAGTCACATGCCTAAAATAACGGGCAGTTTGGGATCACAATGGCCAGTTTGCAGCAAGGGGTACAAACATTTGGTCACGTGGACGCGCTATTTCGATATGCAATTCACCCTGACCGTGACTACAGGGCATCAAAAACAAGACAGGTAGTTGCGCAACGACATCAATAAGCAACGATAAGCACCGAGGCTTGCAGCCACCTGCAAGTTCGATACACGTTTCCTTGCATCGACCCACAGTTTATTTGCCGCAAGACGTGGAAGTGAACCGCTTGATCCGTGCAGCACGATCTCGCTTTGCAGCCGTGTTGAAGCAATCAGGCACCGAGTAGAGTATAGTTAAAGTAAGGACGGCACCTTTGATGTGATTTTGTGCATGCTCAGCTGTATTTAGACTGGATTCTGCGACTGCTTCTGCACCTGCTGTCCTGCTGCACATGCATTCGACTGGAGGCACTGTCCCGCTGTTGTGTCCGTCCTGCTATGTAACAAGTTGCATGGGCTTGACGAGTAGCTCCTCTTGCAGTTCCAGGCATCATGCAGTCGTTGAACCTCAGCGCTCATACCACCGTCTTGCCCTCTGGAGTGTCTGCACGTCCTAGTAGCAGAGTAACACGCAGCCGTCGTCAGCCCGCTGCTACCGTGCGTGCAAGCGCTGCTGTGGCAGACAACAGCACCGCAGTCGAGAAAGGCGTCGAGTTTCAAGTCAATGATGTCTTCCCACCTGCTCAGCCAGAGCCTGTCAGCGAAGCTGTTCAGGCCATGCTTGATGAGCAAGGCTTGGACTACAAAGCCAGTGGTCTGGAGTTTTTGACAAATGAAGCAAGGGTGCGAGGCCTTCAAAGTCACCTTGCTTGATCCCATGAGTGCTGTCACACACACAATCATCCTGCCAAGACTAGCAATGTGCTTGTGCAGCACAGCGTGTCTCTCATGCAGGAGATGCATTTATGATGCATCATTGGTTCCACATGCACCCAGCCTAGATGCAGAAGGCTTATTGTCATACAACTTTGTAGCAATGCATGCAAGCATGTGACTGTACTTTGTGAACAGCCTGCACATAGCACGCATTCAGTAACATAAGCTCACCTTGCGCTGCGGATGTTATTAGCAACTTGTGCAAGTGGCAGCACAGCAATGGAATTGCTTTGACCATTCGCCATAGTTGCTTCCATGTGTGCTTTCAGGCATGCCCTCAACATCACTGTCTGCATACGTCACTTAACAACTCACACTGGCTGAGCGGCGTGACTCTGGCTGGTGCAAACATCAGCACACTACTCATGTTTTGCTGTGCATGCAGGAACGTGCCTTGGCCAAGAAGGCCAACAAGATTGAGAAGCTGAAGAACAAGAAGGGTGGTCACGCCATGTGGGGAGAAGTGCACGAGCTAGGTCAACTCATCAGGTAGACTTGCATGCTTGAAAAAGAAGAAAAAGAAGAGGAACAACAAAAAAATCGCTTTTCGGCGACCCTGATAAGAGCCTCCTAAGGCAGCAGCCCGGAGCTCCTGCATGCTTGTCTCAGCTGGCTAAACAGTGTTGCAACACAAGCAGTGGCTCATCACCAAAAAGTTTTGCTGGCAACCACTCGTCTGTTTGTAGTGGGTGGCAGTTGACTGTTTTAGGAAACAAAATGCAATGCTGTAGACAGATATAGGAAATATGCTGCTGGCTGCTTGCTGCCTATATTGGCTTTATCATGATGATGCTGGCATGCAGAATTCTCCCCTGAAGTACCTATGGGGGAAAGACAAGCAATGTATGACTACATGCATGAAACTTCGTTACCTGCTGTTGCTGTGTATGATGGTGACTGATTTGCTACGATTGACACAGGCATAATCAAAGCCCTGTGGAGATTAACAGCCGTCCCACACACGTCCAAAAGCTGTTATCACATTTTGGCCACCTACTATTGCATGCGGCTCTCAAACAATGCAGAAAGGCGCCGTCTTTTGCTTTCTTGCTTTTCTTCTGATGCTGGGTTATGGTGTAGGGATGGCAAGACCACCTGGGAGGATCTGGAGCTGGATGACATTGACCTGAGACTGAAATGGTCTGGCCTGTTCCACAGACGCAAGAGGACGCCTGGCTTCTTCATGATGAGGCTCAAGGTATGGGAAGCTCCTCACTGATGTACCAATATTGGCAGGGGTTGGGGCTAAACCCTAAACCTTCAATTGAACCCATACTTATATGTCAACACTGGGGCCCAAGTGCTGCAAAATATCAACAAGTGCCCTTGACAACGCCCAAGGAGCAGAATGCATGGCTCAGAGTCATACTGTCGTGCACCTTTGCACCAGTTGTTGATGGGCATTATGAACATAGACAAGCTTGGACAGATGCATCAAGACTTATATGCTGACTGGCACACCTTATGAGTTACTGTGCTCTACTTACACGCCAGGAGCACCGAGTCATCGTGTTATGCCCACATGCAATGAATGGTTTCTTTGGCATGCCGAACAGCAAATTGTCAGCTGCAAAGTGTTGGCGTTATTTGACTCGACTTTCCAGGTGTTTACTGATAGATGATTTGGCGCCGCCTGCCTTGCATTGAACCTGATCTTGCCATGAAAATAAGTAACGTGTTAAAATACATGCTGCTGCAAAAAGTTGCAGCAGGTTTTGCCTATCTTTAAGCAGGCAAACAGCTTTGCATGTACCATACCCTGCAGCACCCACAAAACCCTTGCCTTGATCCCATACCCTGCAGCCGTAATCCAGCTTGAGTGTGAAATGCAGGTCCCCAATGGTGAACTCACAGCAGAGCAGGCCAGATTCCTTGGTGGAGCTGTCAGGAAGTATGGTGAGAAGGGGTGTTTGGACATCACAACTCGCGCCAACATCCAGCTGAGAGGTGTTCCTCTTGAAGATGCTGGGGACATCATGAACGGACTGCAGGATGTGGGCCTTACTTCTGTACAGACCGGTAAGTATCTGTTACCCATGTGCTCGTATACCTCTGTGCAGACTGGTAGGCATCTGTTACCCATGTGCTTGTATGTTCATGCTGCTGGCATATTCTCAACGCTGAGGGGTTGATTCACATGTGTGTACATGCATGGCTAGGTATACATACAATGCATTGCAAGATCTGCTTGAAAGGTCTGATTGCTGTCGATCTGCAGGCATGGACAATGTGCGTAACATGACTGGCAGCCCCATTGCGGGCCTTGACCCCCACGAGTTTGTGGACTCCAGACCCCTCTGCAAAGGTGGCCACCCCTTTCACCCCCCACATTCACCCCACCCTTGTTCCTTGCATGCTGTATTTTGTCTAACCAACACTGGTAGAATGATCAAGGGCTCTCTCATGCATGGTCCTCAAGCCAGCATCTTTTGTGATTATACACTACATGGTTTGCCCTGGACTGCTTAGGCCAACATGTGTTACAGTTGCCACAAGCTGCAAGGGGCTTTCCAATCCCAAGATGTCTATTTTGCTCCAGAAATGCCATTTCTACGCTGGAAATGTAAATTTAGATAAGTCTGGGGACAGTAAAAACGCATTCCTACACTGTGGAGATGTTTTAGGACTCTATGCACTACTGCTGCTGTTTGTTCTGACATGTGAGTGTCTCACTTTGGCAATTGCGTACATGTCACACTGGCATGCTGCGATTGACAATCTGAAGCATATAATAAATGATAATAGTAACAAAGTTGCTTTCCAGCTCATGATGAGCTAGGTACGTGCGGGCCAAGTCGTGTCTCTCCAAAGGAGTCTGTCTTGGGCATATGCAGCCGGTGATCACCTCCCAAGCGCTATGCAGAACAAGCACTATGCAGAACACTGACAGCTTCTGCTGCAACTGCAGCCATTGACAACATGATTACTAACCATGGCAAGGGCAATCCCGAGTTGGTGAACCTACCTCGCAAGATCAACATTGGGTTGGCCACCACCAGAGATGACTTCGCACACACTCACATCAATGATGTGGGCCTGTACGCTGCAAAAGACCCTGAGACTGGCAAGGTACATCCCCCCCCCAAAGGGCGTCTTGTTATGCTTCTTCCTCCATTTGTCTTTGTCTCTCCCTTGTGCATGCTGATGGCTTCTGTGTAACTTTGCACAAATCCTGCATGTCAGTTTTGATCCCAAGACTAACAAGCTGCGCTGACAGCCCTGCCACCCTCCCCCCCCCTCCCCCCCTTCCTCCCACACATACACAATTTGGTGATTGTACATGCTCCACCTTGTGTCACAAATTTGTGTGCTCTTTGATTGTCAAAACCTCTGTTGAGCTCTCATTGTCTGTGTTGCACTCAACAGGTCGGGTTCAATGTGGAGTTGGGAGGCTACTTCAGCATAAAGAGGAATGCCACTTCCATTCCAGGAGACACCTGGCTAGATGTTGAGGAGGTTGCTCCCTACTGCAAAGCCATCCTTGAAGTCTTCAGGTACAGCATTTGTTCCTTTCCTTCCTTCTTTGCCTTCATTGACTCACTGTGTGTCTTTCCCCTAAGGTCATGCAGTCACTCACTCAAGCACTCAAACGCTTGCTCACTCGCTCGCTCACTCAGTTGCTCAGTCACTCACTCACTCACACATCTGCCGGCTCACTCACACATCTGCCCGCTCACTTGTTTGTTTCCTTTTGACTGCTCATTTATTCAAGAAATTGTCAAGGCCCAATGCAGTACAGGCCTGAGTAGCTCCCTGTGTGTCTGGTGCACCCAAACCAAATCTGTACATCTCAAGTGCCTGTACTCCCTAGCTCGATGATGACTGTTCACCCCAAACCCTAGCTGCTGATGACCTTCACCCCAAACCCTAGCTTGCTGATGACTGCTCACCCCAGACCCTAGCTTGCTGATGACTGCTCACCCCAAACCCTAGCTTGCTGGTGACTGTTCACCCCAAACCCTAGCTTGCTGATGACTGTTCACCACAAACCCTAGCTTGCTGATGACTGCTCACCACAAACTCTAGCTTGCTGATGACTGTCCAACCCAGACCCTAGCTTGCTGCTGACTGTTCTCACCAAACCCTAGCCTGATGATGACTGCTCACCACAAACCCTAGCTTGCTGATGACTGTTCACCCCAGACCCATAGCTTGCTGATGACCGATAACCTATGCAGGGACTACGGTCAGAGAGTTTCAGACAGGCAGAAGACTCGGCTCATGTGGCTGGTGGAAGAAATGGGAGCTGAAAAGTTCAGGCAGACTGTCAGCAAATACATCGGCTATGACCTGAAGCCTGGCAAGCACATCACAGTAAGCTGCTTTGACTCAGCTGTAGCTGTAGCTGTTGTGTGAATAAGTTCTTTGACTGCATCTTTAGTGGTTTGTAAGGTCTGTAAGTATGTCAGGCTTGATCTTAAGTCTGGCAAGCACATCACAGTAAGTTGCTTCAACCCAGCTCAGCTGTACTTGCTGTGTTTGGTCTCTTCTGTGACTTCATGTTCAGTGGTTTGTACGGCTTGTCAGTATGCTAGGCTTGAGGCCAAGCCCGACATACTTACAGGCTGTACAAAGCATTAAACATGCAGTCACAGAAATAACCAGCACAACATTGTCCGGGTAGTGATCACTGCGGTGACTGTGTTTTCAGTGATGCTCCGGGCTGCTGCCTTAGGAGGCTCCCGTTATGATCGCTGAAAAGCGCGAACTTTTCCTTTCTTTTCTTTCTTTTCAGTGATGCGTGCTTGGTACATATGTCGCCGGTAGGTACATTGAAACAATTCATGGGTCATTGGCTGTGACCGTAGTCTTGAAACATATCGCCTGTGACCATACTCTTGGCAAACACGCAACAGCAAACTGCTTCTCTCTGCTTCTCAAACTGCTCAGCTGTGTGCTAGGCTTGGTATGCTGTGCTTGCTGTTGGTACACATGGTGCATGATTGAGTCCTGGTCCGTGCTTCTGCTTGTGCAGTACTGTGATCGCGTTGTAACATGCAAAACATGTTTTGCATGTTGCATTCACCCTCACCAGCAAATACCACCAACATCAAGTCAATCAATAGCTGCGTATGAACACTGATGTTGGTGAGGGTGAATGCAAACATGTTTTGCACATTGCATTCACTCTCACCAACGTCAGTGTTCATACGTATTGATTGACTTGATATGTAGTATGTTGTAATGTGCACAACTGATTTGCCGCTTTTCCTTTTGGTGCAGTATGATGACGTATGGAAGAGGCGAGACGTGTTGGGGTGGCACCCCCAGAGGCAGGAGGGGCTGTTCTGGGTGGGTGCGTGCATACCTGTGGGCCGCCTTCAGTCTGATGACATGGATGACTTGGCCCACATTGCAGAAACGTGAGTACCTTGCTCACTTTCTTACCATTTCTCATGTCATTTCAGTTACCATATCATTTCATTCATAGTATCATTTCCATTACCAAACAAGCGTTCTTTTGCAACATGAGTGGCTTTCTGCACCTCTTCTTCCTCTCAGAGCCTCAGACAATGTGTGCCTTGCTGTTTTCCAAAATCATAGCAATGTCAGGATATCGAAGTGGCCTCGTTCGCAGACATTGATTTGATGATGATGCCCGACTGGTGTCACTTCTCGTTACTGTAGGTACGGAGATGGAACCATGCGTATGACAGTAGAGCAGGATGTCATCTTCCCCAATGTACCTGAGAAGAACCTGGAAGCTATGCAGCAAGAGCCCATGTTCCAAAGGTTAGTCACTCCTTTGTGAGCCTGCATCACATCTGTATCATGTACTCTTTGCCGTGCCAATTTTACAGGCACTTGGATGATCCAAAAACAAGCCTAGGGTTGTCACCACCAAACTATTTTCTCAAAATCTGCATGGCATGGCTGTGTGGGCATGGGAACTTGTTGATTGGTCCTGAAACTTTGCATGGCTGCCTCATTGATGGTGTGGACCTGCTTGGCATGTCCAGCTTGGCCATGCAGCTGTTGCTGATATGATCAATGCCTTGAGGCATGTTGCAGTTGTTGGTGTGTTCAGCAAGGCACCATTGCAGTGGGGGGTCAGTTTGGCACTGGTAGTAGCAATCTGCTGTCCTGACCTTTCTAAGCTTGAGGGTTCTGCAGGTTCAAGATCAACCCAGGAAACCTGTCGAGAGGCCTTGTGTCCTGTACGGGGGCTCAGTTCTGTGGAGTGGCGATCATCGAGACCAAGAACAGGGCCATGGCTGTTGTGGAGAAGCTGGAGCAGCAGCTGGACATCCCTGAGGCCGTGAGAATCCATTGGACTGGTTGCCCCAACTCCTGTGGCCAGGTGTGGATGCACTTCTGCCTAGCATAACATGCGGCTTCTGTTTAGTACATTTACAAAGCAAACATACTGTCCAACATAGTGTGAAACCTTAAAGCTCTCAACATAGTGTAAACTCTGAATGAAGCCTAAACCCCAACTACCCTGGTGCAACTTGCTGGAAGGCTTCATGTAGCTGTGGGGAAGCTGGCATCAAGGCATGCTGTCTGCGCCGCAACAGCATGTCTGTACATGACTGAAGTCTGTTTCTTACAGTCGTGTGTTCTCGTCATTGAGCAAATTGCCTGAGAGCATGCACCGCTGTTTGTTGCTTGGCTGCAAGCAGCAACATTCACCCCAAAGTGATGGGCAACAGCTTTGAGCTTGCCATGTCTACGACTTACATGTCTGCTCAGTTTGTATAACACTTTATCCTCACAACCTACTGATAGACTGCCTCAAACTCATACAGAGCTAGCTGCTCAGGACTGTAATGAACCTGAATCTACAGCAAGACACATGTCTTGGTTGAAAGAAAAGTGTACGCTTTTCAGCAATCATAACAGGAGTCTCCTAAGGCGGCAGCCTGGAGCCATGTCTTGATGAATAGAATGCCAACCTAATGTTTTGGGATTGAAAAGAGCTAACACATCTCTACAATATAGCAACGCATGTTTGCTGTCTCCAGACATTTTTCTATTTAGATTTCCAGTGTAGGGATGACGTTTCCGGATAAAAGTACATGTTTTGGGATTGAAAAGAGCTTAATGTGTCTGTGAGTGCAGGCACAAGTGGGTGACATTGGCTTGATGGGAGGTCCAGCTAAGCTAGATGGCAAGGCAGTGGAGGGTGTGCGACTATTCAGGGGGGGTACCATTGGAGAGAACCCCACCCTTGCTACTGAGTTTGAGAAGGGGGTACCCTGTGAGGAGAGCATCTTGCTGCCCAAGCTGAGGGAGCTTCTCATGGAGCACCACGGCGCCACTCTGAAAGCAGGGTAAGCCATGAACCCATACCCGCCACCCTGCTTGCTGGCTGTGATGCAGTATATGAGCTGCTTGGCCAGGCCCAGATGTGTCTTAGCAGAGCTGCGAAGTTGATAAAGGTGCTGTTTGGGTTCTGATGCATGATGCATCTTGCGTGGTCAGTGGAATTGTAGCATTCATCTGGGGCTATGATGCCACACCAAATGCTGAGGTCACGTTTGTGCTTTTGCAGAGTGGAAAAGGAGCTTGCAACTGCAGCTGCCTGAGGCCCTCTGATATGATCATCTGGGATCTAGGCTCCAGAGTCTCAAAGCAAGCAAGCAAATTTTGGCATACTTGGAGACAGATCTGCAGGATGACAGGCTCCACACAGTGGGTTATGTGATGTATGTGTACAAGACAGGCTCTGGCGTACTGTTGGCTGTCAACTTCTGCATTATGTGGCATGATCGTGCATTTTGTGGCAGCATGTGTGATGTGCATGTGCTAATTGCAGCTGCACTGGTGTATTTTTCTGCACGTGTGTGCTCCTACTTGGGCTCTGCCTGTTTCTGTGCAATATATTGGTCGAGTATCTTCAAACAGCATGCATTTCATTTGAAAAGACATTGATTGATTTGGATTCATGAGAAGCAGGCAAGCCTGCGCATCAAGCAATATAGCTGGATTCTGCTGCGGAAACAGAAGAACGTCTGCGTGTATAGCATGCGTCAACTTGCATATAACGTCCAACATCGTTGTCAAGCCATTGCATTGATCTACAGGTAACACATTCAGCACTGCAGGTACTGCTAGTACAGCATGAAAGCACTTTGTGTAGTCGCATTACCACCAATACTCGCTGGTTGCGTAGGCAAGAAAACATCGCCTTGATCAGCCACAGACTGAAATGGGCACATTTGATGCCACCACATATATCAAATCAGACTGTGTCCACAACATGACCTGTGTACAGCGAATTGAGACTACTTTAAGACGGCATCAACAGTTTCTTTGCAGGTCCAAAAAGTCATTTTCTGCCAATGGCTTGCTGTCAGGCTGCATACAGGACAACAGTGCACAAAGCCTCTCCGATAAAGAAATGCGAAGCCAGTACACAGTAATGCTACAGGTAACAATATCAAAAGTCTTCTTGACAACAGGAAGCAGTAAGCATGGCCCCCAATCTGGTCATACACGCAGCACCCCTTGTGAAGTTCAAAGCATATGAATCGTGCTGGTGAATTGCAGCGTTGTTAAAAAGACTGCTGTGAAATAAAGCACAAGCTCATTGGGGCATCTGCCAATCCAGAAAAAATGATGTACAGTGCAGCTAGCTCGAAAATTTGTTGTAAGTCATGCACACCCATATCATCAAAATGTAGACTGACTTGTAAAGAATGCGGCTGGCTTTGCTGTTGCATCACCAGGCTTCCCCATGACCCCACCTGGCTTTGCTGCCTTGGCTCTTGGACTGTCATGAAAACCTAACAAAGCTTCTAGCTGTTTACTGATGATTTGTCCCTCAACTTTGAGGTCGGCTTTCATTTCTTCAATTGCAAAGCAGCACGCCATTGCTGCTGCACAGCAGTCCTGAGGAATTTGCATCTTGTGGCCATTTGCAGAGGGAAACATCTGTGACTTGATGTAGGCTGCTCTCTGGTTCTGGATTTGCTGCTGCTGTCGGTGAGCTTGCAAGTCTATCACTTGTGCTCTCAGTGTCGTGATCTCCTGACTTTGAAGTGTTATCAGCTGCTGCAGCTGTGTGCTTTGACTTTCATGCTGCTTTTGCCATTCGTTCAAGGCTTCCTGAAGCTGTTTCTCAGTCACTGACCCCTGCTGACTACTAGCAAGTTGCTCATCGTTCAGC
>JAABUK010002554.1_pt1 | contig 32465 bp, 32 predicted proteins | sample 5559141 | NCBI WGS metagenome assembly JAABUK01 (sample SAMN10711869, study PRJNA513367) | rock metagenome | isolation source: Antarctica rocks | place: Antarctica: Victoria Land, Pudding Butte nord | collected 2016-01-03 | reverse complement strand
TTGCAGAGACTACTGTTGTTTTATGTATGATTCGAGGAGACAAGGCTACAAGGTCTTCCCTTACCTCCATCATGCATCCTCTGACGAGAAAGGATTGTTACATACTCTCGAGCCTTGTCTCCAGGCTGCCGCCTCTTCAGCTGGACAGGGTCGCTGAATGGAAGCGTCCGAAGCGCCCAGGAGCAGTGCCTCAGACATGGTGAAGGTGTCACGATAATTGTGTACGCAGTGTTGCATCATCTTCAATTAGTCACAGTAGCTGCCAAATGCACGCCATATGGCGTTAATGTTCGTCAGATTAATGCTGCCACTGCTACTGGAGGCTGGAAGGAAGGGTGGCTGAGCAGAAAGAGCCGCTTCACAGCCCACCAGTAAGGCTCCACTCCATTAGGCTGACAGTGAATTTGCCGGCCGTAGAGTGTTTGTGGACGAATCCATTCCGATTGTTGCCACATCTCTGATACCTGGACCCCAACTGGTGAGGGATCCCACGCTGTGGCAGTGCGTCCTGAAGGCCCTTCAGCCCTTCTCTTAGCCTGTAGCCCGCCAAGAAATCTGCGGGCCCGGCTGACGCTCTCGGCCCGGGTGCCTAGGATTTGGCATCCATTCTAACATGTTAGTATCATAGTGCATACTTTGTCTGTCCATGTCTCTTCCAGCGTTCAGTCCCCAAGACTGGCAACAGCTTTACCTAAACTGAGCCCAGGGTCGTGACCAATCTGATCTTGCCTTCCTTCCCTTTGGCGTCGAATGTTTGGAACTTCTTACTTGAAAATGCCGTCTTCTGTGGCCTAACTGGTCAGATGTTGTTCGCGGTTTGCTTGGGGTGTGCCGGGTGGAAACTTTCTCGGGCCAGAGCTGGAGAATGCCATCGTTCGATTTGATTACCTAGGCTTGATCCTCCTTTTTTACAAAGGTAAGGCAGGGTCTGCTCAAATGGTATGAGTATGTTGAAGCGCCATGGGTGGCATATCTACGTCCTTCGCGGCTGTCGAAGCGGACGTGGCTATGTCAGTTGCAGTCGCAACAACCGGCATCTACCTACTCGTAGCATTGTCATTTTCGCTACTTCCTTACAAATGCTACTCCGTTGCAAGCATTCGCTGCTGGTGTCTCGCTCTGTTCTATCAGCTTGGCCACAACATTCACTGTGCTTGGTACTAGCGGCTTGGAAATCACGCGGCTGGCAACTGTGATGGCAACGGTAGCTAAGGTTGATGATATAGTTGAGTCGATAATAGTGCAAGGTATCTCTAATCTTGGTGTACGAGCGCATCTTTCAGCAGTATAGCCGTCATTAGACCAATCGCCGTTTCCAATGGACTGGTCGTTGTCTTCATGATTTTTCGCCGCTTCATCGTCAAGCCTTTGAGGTTCTTTTTGGAGGGCAGACTTAAATATTTCCCAAACAGCTTGCTTCGCCATTTGCTGCTGCACCACAAGGGAATAGCCTTTATGCTCCACCCCGCAAATTTATTGGTGATGGTTGCCGGATCGTCTTATGCTGGGACGTCAAACTTGCGCAGCTAATCTTGCAGGGGCATCGATGAGTTGGTGGGAAAGCGAGGTGTCACGCTCTCTGAAAGGAATAGATACAAGCATTGCGATCGCGGCTCGTGACTTGAATAGACGCCACAGTACAAGAGCAGGGTTGAACGAGGCCACAGTTGACGATAGCTCAGACGGCCAGGACGTTAGCATTAGCGACGAGGGCCAAAGAAACACAACGTCCAGGCAAAATCCTCAGCAACGTACGGAGAGGAGCACCATAGCCAGCCCGGCTTTTGGGGGCTTTCATTCATGAAGAGTACTACGCCACTATATTGGAAAGAGTGTTGAAACCGTTCTTCTTCGCCTCAATCCCACTTTCAATGCCAAATACCGAGATGTTCAGCGGTTCTGTTGTATGGCGCGGCCTCCTCTACACGATCCTGATGCTTGTGGGTCAGATGCTTACGGGCTTGTGGCTTGTACGAGATCCAATTCCATCATCAGCCATCATGGCATTCGTCAAGACTTACGGCCGATCCAGATGGCATTGTTAGGGGTCACAGCAGACTTATATACCAATGATAGCCACTGTAGCGAAAGGGGGAACTGCTTGTCAAGCGATCGGGGGAAATCCTAGAGATATTTTGAAATATATTGCCCTAAAAACATCAGCCAAAGCGCGGAAACCTTTATCGCTATTTTCGGCTTCGATACATGGTACAGCCTTGGGCTCTCGGGGCGAGATTGGCTTCCTCATTGCGTCTGTCATGGAAAGCAGGGGAATCTTCGCCAGCAGTAGATTACCCTGAACGGCCACATAACAGGAAATGACGGCTCCAAAATTTCCTCATTACCATTTGAGCGATTACGTTGCGCACTATCGTTGGTCCATTAGGCGTGGGCCTTTCGTGCGAAGAGTGAGGACGCTCCATGGCGAACAGCCACTGCAACTTGTGAATTTCAATTAATTGGGCATTCGAGGCGTTCGTTGAGCTATCTATTTCAAGCTTGTATGTATCTTGCATGCACATCAACTTAGTAGATGTACCATTGTGCCTGGAATTGAACTATCTTAAACCTGATATTCCCAAATAGCTGTTTCTGAATGGTGAACGTCGACTTCTTTGACCTAAGATCAAAGTAGCTTAGCGCCCAGTTCAAGCGAGGTCATCCAAGGTTTCAATGTTGTTTCCACCAATTGAGAGGCAATTTTGATGTCCTGTGCGTAACCTTAACTGTATGAGCTCGAGCTTGTAGATTATGAGAAGCCACCAATTCCATTTACTCTTTGACCGGACGTGACACAGCTACTTCATCGAACTACTAACAACAATCCTAGCTGCTCCCTCACGCCGCTGCTTTACAGAAATACCAATTGGGCACGCTAATTTCTGAGTATATCGCGTCTCTTCTGGACAATCTCTATCCTTCCCTACTTTACTACCATGGCCCTGAGACGGGTTATTCCTTTGGACGGCAAAGACACATGGGTCTTCCGCCAGGCTTCTAATGCATCTTCGGAGTGGCTGAACGTACGGGGTATGCCCACGAACGTACATTTAGATCTACTCCTCCATGGCCTCATATCAGATCCACATTCGGGAACGCAGGAGAACGATTGCCAATGGGTTGGAGAAGAAACCTGGGTTTACAGAGGCTCGTTCTCGAGACCGGATGGCATTTCTAACGGGAGGACACTGCTTGCATTTGATGGTCTTGACACCTATGTAAGTGATCTTAAATCAGCCTTCGTCTGCCTATGGCGCGGAGTTGAGCCAGGCCAGCTATTAGAGATGTGGATGCTGGAGTGGCCAGATTTCCAACTAATTTGCACATCGCAGCTCCGAACAGCTGGGCTTACACTCTCCTAAGCCCGTCTTAGATACATTACTGTCCTTAATTATATTTCTAGAAAGTCTAAACAGATGGGGCTAGACCAGCTCTGAGATTTCTGGGCTCGTAGGACTGTCAGCCCAAACACTGCCAATAATGTCTCTGATGGCTAGCCTGCAAAAAAGATTCCGGGATCAATGACCCTAGAGACTTGTCATCGCACTTGCTTGTTGCCTAGGACGAAAACTGCTAATAACGAATATTTGCAGGCGACGATAGTACTAAATGGCCAGGAGATATGCAAAACTCGAAATATGTTCATTCCAGAAAGAATTGACGTCACTCTTGAGGAGGAGAACGTCCTGGAGATCACTTTTGATAGCACGTACTTGGCTGGTAAGAAGATCGTCGAGAAATTTCCAGATCATCATTGGGGATGCTGGAATGGAGACCCGTCACGTTTGGCCGTGAGGAAAGCACAATTTCACTATGTGAGTACACTCTGTTCGCCAATCAATTGGTGTTCCAGTCCAACTAATAGCTAATGACAGGGCTGGGACTGGGGCCCAACTCTCTTGACATGCGGACCATGGAGGCCAATATCCCTTGAGGTCTACGATGCCCGTATAGCCGATTTGTCCTTTACGACGGATGTTGACATGTCACTTGAATCAGCTGAGATAGTGGTCAGAGCAGATATAGAGGGTAAAGGTGACAAGGTACTATTCGAGATCTCTCTTGATGGAGCCATGGTTGGCACAAAGACGTGCCATATCGATGCAGATATTGCATCTGTTACCTTCCAAACACAAAAGCCAAAGCTATGGTATCCTCACACCTACGGCGAACAACCGTTGTACGTTCTCAGTGCCACGTTGTATCAAAAGAATGTCGTTCTAGATACTCTCAGTAAGAGATTTGGTTTACGAAGAGCCAGAGTCGTCCAGCGAAAGTTGGTAGATGCCCCTGGTCTCACTTTTCTTTTCGAGATCAACAACATTACAGTATTTTGTGGAGGGAGCAACTGGATACCAGCTGACAGTTTCACGCCTTTGGTTGGTGCAGAAAGGTACCGTAGATGGGTCAAAATGGCCGTGGACGGAAACCAGATAATGCTTCGCGCATGGGGTGGTGGTATTTTCGAGGAAGAAGCCTTTTACAACGCCTGTGACGAGATGGGTGTCCTTATCTGGCAAGACTTCCTCTTCGCATGTGGCAATTATCCTACGCATCCTGACTTCTTGAGTCTCGTGGAACGGGAGGCAACAGAAAACGTCAAGCTTCTCCGTCACCATCCCTCAATTGTGTAAGGCATATTCTTTAGCTGTTCCCCCTCTGGTTGCGAGGCATGTTTCAGGAGTATGCCACTTGTTTGAAGATTTTGTTACTCATGTACTCGTGAATCTCACTCCGGGGAACCAGCCACTTCTCGTGCCCCACTCTTTGCTTACAGCTACTGGCTTGTCGCTTCTTTCTGGATGAAGCACTCTTTTCTGTAAGGCCAATTTTTAGGGGTGCAATTCATTCTGTTGGGCCGTCTCTGCTCTGCAGCAACGTTTGTTCGCTTCTCTTATAAAGGAGCAGTCCTTTGATGTAGGTCATGCTTTACTGCACAAAGTGGATTTTTGCTTCGTCTTGTAGGGGAGCAGTTCTATCGGGCCACCTTCTCCTATACAGCAACCTTTATTGGTTTCGCTTTTCAGGGGAAGAGTACGACATGTTGGGCTGCTGCTTCCTCCGCAGCGATCATTTACCAATCTACTCAATGCTTTGACCAAGCAATGCTGACTCCGGCAGAATTTGGGCAGGAAACAACGAAGACTATCAATACTGTGAAACAGAGAACCTAGACTATGACCCATCAGACCGGGATCCAAAAAATTGGCTCAAAGGATCATTTCCCGCAAGGTACATATATGAGGTGATCCTCGTGAATGTGATGAAAGAGTTCATACCGGGAACCTATTACCACTTTGGCTCTCCTTACGGAGGGAAGAGCACTGCAGATCCCCACACCGGCGACAGACATCAGTGGAATGTATGGCACGGGAGCCAGGAGAAATACCAAGACTTTGATAAATTGAAAGGAAGATTTGTTAGTGAATTTGGGATGGAGGCTTTCCCAGCTGTGGGGACCGTTGACAGTTATCTGTTGGAAGGAAAGCTAGACGCCGATCGGACTCCCCAATCCTCAATAGTTGACTTTCACAACAAGGCTGCCGGCCAAGAGAGGAGACTGGCCCTTTATCTGGCAGAAAATATTCCATACAGCATGGCACCCTTGGAACAGTACATCTATTGCACACAACTCATGCAAGCTGAATGCCTGTCCACCGCTTACAGGCTCTGGAAGCGACAATGGAAAGGGCCTGGGCGTGAGTATTGCTCCGGTGCACTGGTCTGGCAGTTGAATGACGTCTGGCCTGTAAGTGTTTCCTGCCCAATATCGCTTAGATCTCCATCTGATTCGGGATCTAGGGCCAAACTTGGTCTATAGTCGACTACTACCTGCGTCCGAAGATGGCCTACTACGCAATCAAGCGAGAACTCCAGCCCATCACGCTTGGAATGAAACGAACACTTGAAATAATTCCGGCGGACAAATACACTCGTGCGTACATCAAAACAGTCCACAAGATACAAATGTGGGCTTGCAACCTGTCCCTAGAAATTCACGAAGCCAGGATCCGCGTTTACACACACGATCTTACCACTGGCCAGCGGAGAGAATGGCCTAAGTTGGGCACGACCGTTCGGCTTCTCCCTAATCGTAGCACCGAGATATCCGAGTTTACCATCCCCATTGTACACGAAAGGGTGGACGAAGCAACAAAGAACAATACAGGCTATCTCCAAATTGAAGAGCGCGAGCGGCAGGTCGTTGTAGCTGCGTACCTGTGTATCGACGGACAAAACCCAGCACGTGCTGTCAACTGGCCAGAACCCTTGAAACATGTGCATTTTCCTAAGCCGGCCGTGACGACGCTTCGATTGACCTCCAGTAGCTATGGTCCGGAAGGAGCAGGTTGCCTTGAGTCAGGACTGGGACATCCACATGAGGCCGATACAGTGGTGGTGTCTGCTGATGTACCAGTAAAGGGCCTTGTGGTTGAGGTAGTAGATGTTGAAAAGCTGGAGAAAACAGTTGTATTTGAAGACAATGGAGTAGATCTCGTACCTGGTGACAGCGTTTCCATTGGAGTCAATGGGTTGAATCTTGGAGATGAGCATCACTTGAGCGTGAGGTACTTGGGCATGTGAAAACAGTGGCGATACGAGCAATCGAGATGGAAACCATCTGCACGTGAGCTAGTTGAATATGTGAGGAACGGCTGAAGAACGAATTTGGAGATAGCCAATTTGGCCCGAGATCAGGCATCAATATCCGGAATCTATAGGACCTGGTCCCATTGTGTAGGGGCTAAACGAGTGGAAACCCCCGGAAGAGGTAGAGGTTATTGATTGTGGTTTTAAGAAGTTAAACGCCGCACTGTGGGTATCCAACATGTACCTCCATCCATCAACGCCAAACAGCAGAAGACGTGTAACGTTGACCTTTAGCAACAGCCGCCTCTCCTACGCCTTCCGGCCCCATCAAGCCTGAAAACAGCTTCCCATTCCCTCAGCGCAGCATTGCCACGACCTTTTCGCTTGGGAGTGGTCCCCGCACTCTTGACACTTCCAGCTTCTTCCCCGCCACCGTAGTCACCATCTCCATATTGTATCCCGCTCATTGAATTGCCAGGATCGATTTCCCCAAGCTCGATCTTCGTCAAAATCATGGCCGCCAGCCGAGCAAATATCTCTTCTACCCCGTCCCCCGTGAATGCGCTCACCTCAACGGAAACAGGTATGGCAGCACGAGATGCCCATCGGAAAGCTTCTTCGGATGTCACTTCGCGACCTTCTGTGGCCACGGTAGCGGTCAGGCGGGAGCCAGGATTGTAAGCAATGGAAGAGCTGTGGCGCTTCGATCCACCACCAGATTCACTTCCAAATGTGGACTGTCTGCTGGAGGCGCTATTCGGAGTAGATGGAATATGATCGGAGGCAAAGCCATTTGTTTCATACTCAGCAGCCAAGTCCAATTTATTACCAGCCAGGAGGAGGGTAAGATGAGGAGAAGCAAGCGCTCGCGCGTCATTCAGAAAGGTTGGAAGAGCGTCGAAGGAAGTGTGAGATGCCAGATCGTAGACGAGGATTGCACCCGCAGCGCCCCGATAATAAGACCGCGAAACAGAACGGAAACGTTCAGTGCCTGCAGTATCCCAGAGTTGCAGCTTTATTCTTTTTCGTCGAGCGCCAGTGCCGACTCTGATTATTTTGGATGCAAACTCAACACCGATTGTCTGGCTTGATAGAATTTTCCCTATTCTCATTCAGGTTTGCGCACTCGCATATGCTAGCAGAGTATTACTAACACTCGTTTTTTACGATCCGATGTAGTAAACAGGACCTGGAGCGATATAAGCTCTAGGGCCTGTCGAAGAGCTCCATCAAACGCACTTGCCGCTACCGCTTGGTCCGAGCAGTATGATCTTTGCAAGGTAGTCGTACATACTTCCTAGTTCCTGGAAGAAGCGAGTTAGCTATATGTGTCATTTGTAATTAGAGAGGAAACCTGCCTGGTCGTTACGCTCTGGAAGCGAGGACTCATTCGAGACATGGGAACCTCTACGTTGGCGTGCCATCTTGTAGAGATTGCTACAGTCCTCGTCGTCTATGATAGCCTGGAATTACCAGGCATCTATCGCGGAAGCTCACATCTCAAGATGCGAGTGTCGTAACGCACGAGAGACAAAATTCATTGATGCTTCAAAACAGCTGATACGTCACTAGCGCCATGCTGAGAGCCAATCAGGTTGGCGTTCGGCGTCGCTTCCGTAAAGCTCCTCGACTCAATTTGCTGGTCCTGCCTCATTCGATCTCCATTGAGCATTACCACGAACAAATCGCCTTAATTACCTGTCAGCACGGCCAAGTGGCGGATGTCCGGTGCTCTTTCCTTCATGTTTGCAGCCGCGCCATCACGCTTGATGCTTCGGCACACCCGTCTCGTTGCACGCCAGACCACGAGACGGCATGCCTCGACCACGGAGGCAGCAAAGAACACAGCCGCAAAATCAAAAGAGACAGCTTCGAATATCACTTCAAAAGCTTCGCAAGGTCTTTCAAGAGTGAGCTCTTCGGGAGGGTCTGCTCTAAGCGGTGCAGCGCAGAGGGTCAGCAGAATAGTTGAAAATATTGGAGGTCGGACAGGGAGATTAATATCTGTCGTTCAATGTAAGTCGGAGACTTTGGACAGGTTAGAAGGGTACTCTGTTGGCCAATTGAGGAGTGGCCTTGTGCTGAGCGCTAGGTGCCCCTTGGTCTGAGGCCCAGCTTCGCCTTAGCTTGAAAGCGCAAGAGAAGCCCACTCATGATGACAGACCAAGGGGTATGCTGGTAGAGTGCTAGCTGACTCTCCTATCTGCAGCGTTGATACCGCCAACGATCTACTATTCAAGAGTTGCGCTCGAAGTCTCAAAGATAGTCTTTAGAGGTCAAAAGATGAGCCCACCGTAAGTCAGGTCTTTTGCAATCGTATGCATCGTATGCGGCTTCTCAGACTGACGATGCGCTCACAGTGATCTTGCTGCATTCCAAAAATACACGCAACCTCTTATCAACGCCGTCCGTAATCCTGCTGGCTTGGTCAACAAGGGCGTCGACATGGGAGCCTCCTATTCGCCAGAAGCTCTTTTGAGCCGGATTAGGAACCTCAATAGACAACAGATGGTCACGGCGGGTGTGGTTGGAGCGGAGGTCTTGGGATTCTTCACCGTGGGGGAGATGCTAGGGAGGATGAAGCTCGTTGGTTACACGGGGGAACAGGAGCACCACGAGACGGCAACAAACACACACTGATTGCAATACTGAACATGAGTCCACTCTCCACGCGATGCCAATTGGCTTATAGAGGGGTCTTCATGACGCTGTGGAGGTCTGGGCTTCTCGAGGTCGGAGTGTCGTGTACTTGTGCACATTCCATGTTCTCATAGGAGTGATGCTATGTAAAACATGTCAAGATGCGTTCGCTATTCCCAAATCATTGCATAATGTCAACCGTCAGGACTGCAAAATCAGAAGAAAGCTTGGCGTCGATCAAACCTCGACATCTGTTCCCCAAGCTTCCCACCAAGCATATTCAACCTAACCCTTGAAGAAATTGCTTATAGACAAACCACTGCCACAACTTATGTTGGTATAAGCATAGAGGCATGGACGTATTTAAGTTGCTTACGCGATCTACCAACATTCAAAAATCTGCTCAATCATCCAAGACAGCCACTGACTACCAGGTCCCATCGGCTGGAATCCCTGCTCACCCTCGGTTTGACTTCGAAGGTGGCCACCACTTTCAAGTACAGGCGAATCCAGTCTCACGGGGCGTCAAGCGTAAGAGGAGCGGTGCGCAGAAAAAGCACGGTCTCGACGCATCTGGAACGTTAGATTTCTTCGGAAATGGGGAAGAAAGCAGCGTTCAGCAAAATGGGTCTATCGAGAATCATGATATAGCGGCTGATGTTCAGAAGAAGGTCGATCAGGATACCCGCAGCGCTGAAGGTGTTGCGCCAGCATTGAACCAAGAGGAATGCTTGGAGACTTTGAAGCGGCATAAGCTAAAGGTCACAATTCTGGGAATGCCAGAGGACCTACGCAATGGAAAAATTGCAGCAGTGCCAAGCTCGAAGGCTATGGGGCTTAAAACCAAGAAGGATGCTCATACACAGCTATTCCCGCAGCCGTTGACTTCTTTTAGTCTCTTGAGGAGTAAATACGGTATCTCGAGGAGACTTGCTGAGAATCTCCGCGCTCAAGGATACACTCGACCTACTGAAGTACAGATGGGAAGTCTGCCTCTCTTACTTGGGTCCGACGAGGATCGCGGCCTAGCAAAGAAGAGAGTCAAGAGGACTCAAAAGCACTCCAGAGCTGAAATTGATCTACTCACAGTTGCTCCAACGGGCAGTGGGAAGACGATGGCATTCATAATACCTGTAATCGACGGTCTCCTTGAAGACCAACAAGCTCGAAAGAGAAATAATCTAAGTGGAAAGTCCGAGCATCAGGTGGAAGCTCTTATTGTAGCGCCTACTCATGAGCTTGCTGATCAGATAGTCAATGAAGGCAGGAAGGTGGCAGTGGGTACCGGCATCAGAATATCCGGGCTGAAGAAAGGCATGAAACTGCGTTCAGAGCTGATGAAAAAAGACCACCAGGTGCTCGGAGACCCCGAGGAGGCTACTAACGGCGAGCAAGGATCCAACTATCCGTCTACGAAGACTTCGTCGGTCAAAGCAGATATTCTCGTCAGCACACCTCTACTGCTACTACACGCGATCTCGAGCAAAGGGCCTGCATCAGATCCTCTCCCCAGTGTCCGCTTTCTAGTGCTTGACGAAGCCGACGTCCTGCTTGACCCGCTGTTCCGCGAGCAGACAACAGGTATCTGGCATGCGTGTACAAACCCTTCCCTTCGCATTTCTTTTTGGTCTGCCACCATAGGATCCTCGATTGAGGCTCTAGCTCAATCGTTCATTCTGAATCGCCGCCGGAAGCTTGGCTTGAAGTCAAAGCACCACCACCTCATCCGGCTAGTAGTAGGACTCAAAGACTCTGCCATCCCTAATATATCTCACCGCCTCGTTTACGCTGCGTCGGAACAAGGCAAGCTCCTAGCTCTGCGTCAGCTTTTACATCCTTCTACAGCGCCTACGAAGGACGGGCCATCGCTGCAGCCACCGTTTCTGATATTTATGCAAACAATTCCCAGGGCCGTAGCTCTGCACTCTGAGCTTTTATATGACATTCCTCCGGAAGCAGGCGGATCCTCTAGAATTGCCGTTCTACATTCTGATCTATCGGACACCGCACGCTCGAACGTCATGGCTGGCTTCCGCAAAGGAGAGATATGGATCCTCATAACCACAGATTTGCTTTCCAGAGGTGTCGACTTCCGAGGCATGAATGGCGTTGTAAATTACGACATCCCAAACACTGGCGCTTCTTATGTTCACAGGGTCGGTAGAACAGGGCGGCAAGGTAGGGATGGAGGCGTAGCTGTGACACTATACACAAAGGAGGATATACCGTACGTGAAGAACATAGCTAATGTGATTGCTGCAAGCAAAGGAGCTAACGGAAAGGGTGGCGGCCTCGGCGGCGAGAATCAAGGCATGCAAAGGTGGCTGCTAGATGCATTGCCCAATGTTAGCAAAAAGGCGAGGAAGGAATTGAAGACTAAAGGTGTAGAAAGCCGGAGGGTAAATGCAGGGCATGAGGGAGGGATGGGTCCGAGGGTGATGAGGATTAGTACCAAGAGCGGTTATGATAGACGTTTGGAGAATAAGAGAAAGGGAGCGGTGATAGGAAGTCAAAGGCGACGGGAGCAGAACGATGTGGAAGATGTCGAATCAGAAACCGATGAATGGGGTGGTATCGATGACTAGATACCCGACTTTCAGTCTTCCCTTAGGGAACTCCCATGGAACATGGTAGCGTGTGCTTTTGCCACACCAAGGATCAATCCGACCTTCAATTCCAAGTGTGCAGTGATTTCTTGCAGCGAAGCTTGCATACTCAACCCTACTCCGGAGACGAAGATACTTTGCAGACTTCCAAGACGATCTCAAGGTGGGTGCTTGGTTGATATGAACGAATATGCATCGAATTGCGATACGTTGCTATGCTGCTTGTCAGTACGATGGCCCGAATGTGCCTCCAATAGGCTTTCCGCATTGCGCTTTCCATGCCGGAATTGGGCCTGCTCCTCCGTCCTTAGCTTGCTCCTTCTGCTCGACGTGTCCTGGGCATCAAACCACACCCTTATACATGGGTTCTCCATTGAGCAAGCGAATGTGCTCATCTCAAAGCTTGAGAAGTCCCACGGCGACCAAGACGATGGCACCAACGCCGCGACACTGCAAAGTCTTTCATCAAATTTGTCTGGCTTCGCACAACGTGTCACGTTGCTGGGGGTCAAGGACTCGAGGGCGAGCCCAGGTTGGTGCCGATTTGGGGAAGAGCCTCTCTCCAAACATAGACGAGTGGAACGATGCTACTACCACGGCTGCACTTCACCCGGCTTAGGCTTTTGACTTCGGATCACCTTGTCACAATTCAGAATACAGAAAGGATCAAAAGCCTGCTTCATCTGCGCATGCCGTAAGCAACCATCCGAATGGTGAAGAGAGATCACATACCTTTCTCATGAGGTCAACTGTAGACTCGCCTAACTCATGGGGCAAGTAGTCTCGTTTGATCAGGCCAACTCCATGTTCCCCAGTCACGGTACCCTCCATCTCCACAGCACGTTTGACCATTCGATGGACAACTTCTTCAGCAGTCTTGCGCTCTTTGTCGTTGAATAGTATGATTGCATGGAAATTGCCGTCTCCAACATGGCCAACCATAGCTGCCAATAGGCCGCTGCTGGCCATATCTGCCTTGGTCTCTTCGATGATGTCTGGCAGTCGACTAATCGGCACAGCGACATCAGTAGTCCATACATGGTCACTCTCGTCCCTTCGCTTCGCCATTACACTCCATAAAGCTTCTTTCCTTGCGCTCCACAGCTCGGCGGCTTCATCCGAGTCTTTGGCAAAATCAAAGCTTTTGCTGCCCCTACTTTTGGCTAGCTTCTGCACTAACCTTATGGATTCCTTGACTGCGGAGGGCGTTCCAGAGAATTTAAAGAAAAGGGTCGGCACTTCCTTCCATGTCCTACTTGTGGAACCGCTTTCGTTGATACAGCGCATTTGGACATCGTCAAGAATCTCAATTGCGGCGATAGGGATACCTTCACCCACAACTTTTGACACACACTCGGCTGCCTCGCGGATTGTACCAAAGCTTGTGACTGCAACACTCTCGCTTTTCGGCTTAGGGGTTACCTTCAAGGTAGCTTCTGTGACAAGGCCCAGGGTACCTTCACTTCCAATGAACACACGCGTGAGGTCATAACCGGCACTGCTCTTGCGTGGTCGCTGCCTGGTCTTTACGACTGTCCCATCAGCTAGAACAACGGTCAAGCTAATTACCCATTCTCGCATTGTCCCATACCGATATGCATTGGTCCCCGAGCATCCCGTGCCTACCATCCCGCCGATCATAGCGCCTGGACCTGGATCAGGAGGGAAGAAGAGGCTATCCTTGGCAAGTTCCTCATTGAGTGATTCCCATCCAACAGCGGGCTGGACAACAACGTCCAAATCATCCTTGTGCAAACTAAGGATCTGATCCATCCGACCGAAGTCTACGCATATCCCTCCTCGAGTCGCCGAAAAATGGCCCTCCAAACTTGTGCCGCCAGAATAGCCAGTAACGGGAATCTTTCTGGTGTGACATACCTTCATGATCTTGCTGACCTCTTCTGTGGTGGAAGGAGACACAATCATAAAAGGTCGTTCATTATCCTTTGTAGTATATGAAGACCAATCAGATCCAGAGTGGTACTGGAGATCACCCTCCTTTGTAGATACATTCTCTTCACCAACGATTGACACCATGTCTGTCCAGCAAGCCTCAAGATTCAACGGTGATGTATTGTGCTTCGGACCTTTCGGTGGGATCGATTCCAAAGGCGCTGTTGATAACGGCGATAGAAGCTCGGGTCTCATCGACCCAAACCAGTAGGCTAAGGCGCATGAGAACACAAGCGCTGTTACAGATCAGTCACTGTTTTGGCAGCTGCCCGAGGGTTCTCACAAAAGGTATAAGCCGCGTTGCGGGCAAAGGCAGTGGGAGGTGTCATTTCTGCGAAGCGAGCTTCGGCTTCACGTTGGCTCTTTATCCTCCTTGCTGTGCTCTCGTACAACTGGCCTCGAAATGATCGGTCCCCTTCCTCGAGCGACTTGGGCGAAAAGTGGAAAGGCCGTCGGCGTACGGCTGGACATCTTCGCGCACATGATTGCAATGGCGTAGCTTGCCTCAGGCTTCGCAGAAGCGCTGGGGATGGAAAAATTGTTCTTCTGGACATTCTTCACGTACTGCACAATATAAAGTCAGTAGAGGGCATCTATCTGAGCTGTGCAAAGACGGAGCAATGAGGCAAGCCACAGAGTAGCCCTAACCCTAATGCCGCTTCTACCGCCGCTCTTGGCGGGGCCAAGATAAAGTACTTGTAAGTGGCAATCTGTCAGACTGTCACGTACTCGGGTCGCTGGCTCGACTTCCAGCGGTGATGATGCAAAGATTTCCGTGTATGGATTACAAAGTCCGGCCTACCTTATAGATCCTTGCGCCACTGTTTTGCGGTATATATCGTCCTTCCTCATGCATTGGTCGAGACATGTTATGCACAAAAGTCTGCCAGGCTCACACCATTGAACCTTTACCGCGCCTAGAGCGAGCGTTCCTGAGCGATCCTGGTCAATGGTCGGCCAGAACTAGCTGGGGTGGGTCAGTTCTCCAACATTGCATGCGAAACACCGATGTATCTTCTCGAGCAGCTTCGGTTTGCAAGCCCAACGTTCAGACTTTCATAGTCAATACTGGTCTGGCTCTTCTGGATCCTAAGCAAAAGGCTCATTACGGCTGGGGTCGTACGTCAGAATGTCTTCTTATTGCTTATCGATGCGGATTCCAGAGCTTGGAGAGCCGGAAGTCAAACTTCATATCAGCGTGCATGATTGCAATATAAATAGAACATTGTATGGGATGTCGTCTTACTGAGTAGTGTTTCTCTTTCGGATATTTGGTTTTTTAACTCCTCCCTCGTTTGATATCGTATACCATCCTGACTGATGAAATGGTAGTATGGAAGTGGCTCTCGCCCATATTGGTACTTATATCAGTCGTCGAACTGTCGTCAGGGATCCCCTTTGATTGAATATGACGCAATGTATTTCCATTCTGCGGAGTAATTGCGGTGCCTTCTCCTCGACTCTCCGCAGTATCTCGCTTTGAAAACCGCACGAGCGAATTGCTGAACGTGTATCCACCGCTGACCTTGTAATAAAGGCGAGGTTTGACAGAAACGACTGTCGGCTTAGCGCTGCAACCGTGAGTAATTGTTTTTTGACGACTACGCTGTGTCCCATGCAATTTTTGATAACGTCTTTTGTGATCAGACTATTCGCGATGTCTCGATTAGGGAAAATTGCTGAGTGTGTATACTAAACGCTGAGCTCGTAATGATCTTTGGGTGATTGCTAAGAACATACGAAACGGTGATTGCAATCACACTCACGAGTTTCCTCCGGAGGAGAAAGGATCATATATAAACTCCAGCAAATCGCGTTCCGTCTCTATATCTCATTCTCAAGATAATCAGTATTCCACAGCCTTCTAACTTTCTAACTGCCTACCATTCCTGTTCGTCAGCTCGATTCACCCTCCAGCGTAAACGCCTCAAGAAGTTCCAAGACCCCCACTATGCACTCCACCGGTTCGGCGTCTTGATTGTGCTCACCTTCTTTTACACCCCTTTGCCTTAAGCCTACCAACATTTGCCGCCCCCCTATCAACGCGCTTCCCCACCCTTGACGATGGCCTAATCTTCTACTCCCATCTGAGCCACATTCACACCGGGATTCAAGATCTCCACTACGAAGACGATACCGATGGCGAAGTACCACTGCACCGCATTTCCAGCGCCTCTGGCCAAGCACTCGATAGTAACATCAATTTCACAGCAGACGAACCCAGCCACAGCGCGAATACTTCCATACAACACGATGTTTCAACCAGTGGTATTCGCTTCTTCTATGCCATCGACGCTTCGGATGAAGGGGGTTTCAATATCTATGGTTTGGTACGTGGCCATTCTTCCCTTGTCTTCTCGAAGATCAGTACATGAATGTGCTGTGAAAGTGTGGATGTGGATAACGGAATAAAGCTAATGACATGTGTTGGCGTTACATCGGAAGCGATGTGCTGGGCCCTATGATGGCGGATGCGGTAGAGGGATTGGCGGAGAATTGTCTAGGTCATTAGCTGGGATTTGATTGATACTGAGAATCATAACCAGGTCATTGGGACGATTACATTGGCTTGTGGGCTCACTGCGGGCTGAGAAGAAGTATAGAATGCGAGGTAAGAAGGTAAGTTTTCAGCATTGCGTCCAACGCTTGGACAGAGGCATAGAGTGAGACCAGAACCTAGATCAGATGTGCGAGATGATATCCTTCACCCACGTCACACTTGAAAAGGTGCATTGGAGAAGGCACAGTGACACAAGGCCCAGTACGAGGAATCCGGCGCTGAAGAAACCCCTAGAATGGATGTTGAAGACTAAATATCATTCAATGACTGATGTTAGGGAGTGTATATGTACATACCTCTGAATGGATGCACGATCATGGCGTACTCGCTAAAGCGGCAGGCCCCGAGCGTGGGGCAGATCCTTCAAGTGCAATTTTGGACAGTAAGCTGACTATGATTAGGCAAATACTGATTCAATCGTGTACGACCAGTATTGGTACTTGCTTTGACCGAAGAGTACAGTAAAGCTAATATGCTATCTCCCCACTGACAGTCCTTTGGAGCGGTCCATTCTCAGTCTTCAAGTAACCTGAGTATCGTATGCAACAAGCCTAATACCAGCACCGATAGTTCTATCTACTACTATATATCTTCTACTTAAATCTCCGCACAATGTCCGAAGCCCGCAATCCCATCAAAGCCGGCTACTACGGCTATCCCGAAGCCAGAGAGGGTCCGAACACGGGTTACACCTACACCCCCTCCTCGAACCCAGTGCTGCGAGGCGTACCTCTGGCCATCGCAAGTTCGGCGTGCGTCACACATTTGCCGACATCAATACAGACTAACGAACTGGCAGAGTAGTTCACCTCGGATTCCTCTCGAGCTTCCTATGGAGCAACGCCGGCTTCACCGCGTTACGAAAACTGGACCTCGAGGACTATGACCCACGATACGATCCAGCCGTCGTTCCCATAGAGAAAAGGGGCAACGGCCCTTCTGCTGGCCCCGTAGATCTCGTAAACGTGCCATATGATGCGTCTTCGAAGCATCCAAATCGACACTGGACCGTTGCCGACTACCATTCGGCGTTTGAAGCGGGTAAACTGACTCCCTTGGCCGTGGCTGAGGCATTGTTGGAGCTTTCCAATTCTCCCAAGCACAAAGTTGCGTTCCTTAGCGTTAAAAGAGATCAGGTTATCGCCGCTGCCAAGGCGTCGACGCAAAGGTATATGGAAGGCAAGGCCAAAGGGATGTTTGACGGTGTACCTGTTGCTGTTAAAGGTATGACATTTCACGACAGTTCTATGATATTGTTTGAAAGTATATGACCATCATGGTTGCTGCATGGCTTTACACTTCTTCATGACCCCAACCTCCTTTGCCCTTCGTCAACCTTTGTCAATCTAGCGGACGACGTTGCACATCAAGCGCTAAGCCAAGCTGTAGACGAGGTCGACCTCCAAGGCCACCCGAAATCGCTAGGCTCATCCAAGGACTTCACAAGCTCCAAAGACGTCACAAGCTGGTGCGTGCAAAAATGGATCGAAGCGGGAGCCGTGATCGTGGGCAAGCTCAACATGCACGAGCTCGGTATGGGTATGCTGATGGTGTCTCTCTGCCTTGATTGTATCGAACTCATCTGTCATCTAGATACTACAAACAACAACCCGGAAAAGGGGACGCCCCTTAACCCGCACAACCCCCATTATTACACCGGTGGCTCCTCTGGAGGCTCGGCATACACTGTCGCCGCCGGTCTCTTGCCAGTCACCCTCGGTGCCGACGGTGGTGGCTCCATCCGCATTCCCGCCGCGTACTGCGGTATTTATGGCCTCAAGCCCAGCCACGGCCGAGTTTCAGGAGCCCCGGCCTCCGGCCTTGCTTCATCATGCGGTGTACTTGGCCCAATGGCATCCAACATGGCCGATATCGAATACGCGTACCGTATCATGGCAACTCCCGATCCCTATGACACCACATCATCGATGTTCTCATTCCCACTTCCCTCGCCCCCACTGGACAGCGAAAGAAAGGTCATAGGTATCTATAAACCATATTTCGAGGTTGCCGACCCTGCCGTTCTCGACGCCTGCCACGCGGCCCTCAGGCATTACGAATCGGCTGGTTATCAGGTCGTAGACATAACACTGCCGTACCTTCCCGAAGGTCAGCTCGCGCATGCGATGACCATACTGGGCGAAATCTGTAGCGATCTTCCCAACATCTCAGGCTTAGCGTCAGCGAATAAAATCCTGATATCCATCGGTAGAATCACGCCAGTCCGCGACTTTTTCCTGGCACAAAAAGTTCGAAACGTTCTAATGCAACACCTCGCATGTCTCTTTCAAAAGTACCCTGGTCTACTGATCGTGACGCCTACGACTCCGAACGCAGGATGGCATATTGCTGGTGGACTTGCGGACCTCAAGAACGGAGTCAGTGATGGCAACATGAGCATACACACCATGACTTACGTCTGGATGGCCAACTACCTGGGATGCCCCTCATTGAGCATACCGGTTGGGAGGGTGAAACCCAAGGAAGGGGAAGGTAGTGTACCGGTGGGTCTGATGGCGATGGCAGAATGGGGAGAGGAGGAGCAGTTGTTTACATGGGGAAGAGTTGGAGAGGAGTGGGCGTGGCAAGTGGGAGAAGATAGGATGGCTAAGCCGGGCAACTGGGTCGATGTGATGGAGCTAGCCAAGAGCACTTGATATCCAACAGCTAGAAGAGAATGTACCTTATGTGCGTGATAGAGAATCGAGTATCTCTGTGAATGAAAGCTCGGAGAGATGATGGCATCTGTCCTGCACAACTGTTCACAGCCTGTCCAGGTCTGGATTTCCAGTATCTGGTCATAAGGCTTCTGGGTGCGTTGGAGTAATGAATGGTGGCTTTCGCGAGGTCTGAGCGCACGGGATTGTCCTTTGCAGCCTAAACCCAGCTGAGAAAGGCTGTTTCACAGTATCTGTTTAGGTAGTTCATGAAGGTACGCTCCCGGAGCCAAGGGTCAGATCCAGGCCCAAGAGTAAGATCCGGCAAGGAATCACTCCAGAGGTTGGAGACTGATGGCAGTATCCTTGGCGGAAGAGTCCGCTATGCACCGCTTTGGCCTGGAGCGACGGTAATTCTGTGTATTGCCTAGGCTATCTTCAATTTGTAGCCGGCTTTTCTTTCCAATTGGCCTTCCCGCGAGCCATCTCCAACTAAAATGGCCGGCCCAGGTCCGTCTCAGATCATGCAAGCATATATCTTTGGAGATTAGCATTCACGTGGCTCGTGCTAGCAATGATAATGGGGCCGTTCCGAATCATGTAGGAGATTATTGTCCAATGATTCATCGAATTTGGAGACATGAGGACAGCCAAGCTAGCGGCCCAGCTTGGCATATACGGAGAGAAGCTCCGCTTGTCCGTTCGAGTGGGCTGCCGTTTGAACGATGCGTCGTTGGCCACAAATTGCTCATCGATGGCCAGACAAACAGCGGTTGAGCTCGACAGCGGTACTGTAGCTCGGATAGCATATGGGAGACACATGCCTTGGTCAATACCGTATACATCGTCCAGACTTTGTACGGTCATCTTCGCGACTGATTCCAGATTCCGCACACGCGATTCCCTATGACACAAAGTGTGCCAGAGCAGAGCGTTGTCCGTAGGGAGGTCCGAGCGTGTATCCACTCGAGCATAAAGTACGGTAGCGGTAGCTCTTATCATTCACGATCTGTCTCATCCTTGTACATCGTGATGAAGCCGTTCGACCCAGTCTTTGCTCGCGTTTGAAGTTTGGGACGGAAGGAAGTCAAAGTCTCGGAATTGTGGGCAGCTGCTAGTGTGTCAGCCCGTCCCGATGATCAGATGCAAGACATTCACTAGGCTTGCCGCCATGGCGTATGATCCCACTCAACCCCCTGCGAATGCGGGAATTTGAAGCGTACATGGTCCCGCCCACGGCGCCCAGTCCCAGGCCGTTTGCGGTCGATTGCATGCCTAGCTCGGCATTGGAGAACACAAAGTGGGGTGACCGGAGGTCTGTGCTTTCCCCTTCTATCTTCAACTTTGCGCCTTCCCTTTGCACATGCTGATTTGATGCGCAGGGTGACGGCAATCACAGAAGATGCATGCAATCGGTCGCCCCAAGGCCAGTAAAGTATGTGGCAACCAGCGGCGAGAGGCTGCACTTGGGCACGCACTGGATCGTCGGAATCAACGCCACAATGTACCTACCTACCTGGGCATATGCCCCGTTCAGCCGATGGCGCCTTCTTTACACCTCGGAGCCTCGGAAGGGTTAGCCTGCTGCTCGGCCAAGAGTCCCTCATGCCCTTTGCTATCAAGATGAAGCAGTACTGATTCATATTGATGATTTGACGCATTGCAATCTCCCCTCTATTACTCAGTCGCACTATGCTCTCTTCCCACGCCCAATCACCCTTTCCCATGCCCTTCCCAACACTTTTGTGGACCCCCAACGCCAACGCTACCCAAGCGCTCTCCGTTCGTACTTTGTACAAGGATGATAGTACAGCCGCCAAGAACGCTCGAGAAAGATACAATCAAACAAAATAGAACTCTACTCCCCCGACATTGCAACACAACCGTGCACGTAATCCCGAGCCAGATTGGTGCCCTTCTCCGTCGTGGATAAGTCTTGCGCGGAAGTCTCCGAGGCTGTGAAACCGGCTTCTAGATGCTTCCGACCGACACGAATCATGCGGTATGCATCATCGTCGTCTGCACCGTCACGCGTGCCCCATGCAGTCTGCGGACATGATGTGATCAGTGTGGAATCCACGGCATGCGGGGGGTATCACTGTTGGTGTGGGGAACGGGAATTCAGGGTAAAACGACTTACGACATTGAGGGACAGCATCGCTTTAGCCTTGATTAGGCCATGTAGATAACCAAAAAGTACCGACACCGGCAATAACAGGAAGTCGACGGGATACCGTATGTAATGGCCTAGCAATTTCAGGAATTTGCTCATCAGCATCCAGGTCAAAAAGGTTGAAAGGCCTGCCATTCGTGTTTCGTTGCTCCAGGACTCCGTGCTCTTGTAGTAGAGATAGATCAGGAGGCAGTCCCAAATGAACGCCCATTGGATTATCGTGGTTTGATAGACGGCGTAGGTGCTCCAAGGTTGTTTTCTGCCCCCATGGTTAGCATCAGACACACCTTGACCCGTGAGGTTGGCCCGTTGGAGGGGATCATCTGCTGACCTCCAGATATGTCTGTCACAGAACATGCTGGTGATGTTGCTGCGCCAATTGCTCCGAGACCACCGCAAGCATTGTTTCACAAAGTTGGGATTGTCTTCCAGTGTAGTTAAAACTTCTGCCTCTTTGTGATATTGGAATCCAATTTTCTTGTCGTGAGAGATCAGCCACCTCGTGATGAAGTTGTCATCGTCCGCGTTGAGCTGATAGCGGCCGAGCCACTCTTCGTGCGTGAAGCCTTGAATGAATGCCTCGTCCTTGAGGATTTTACTTCGGTATGCTACTGTTCGTCCAGAGAGACATGGCAAGCCACCATCCATGTACATACACGAAGCACAGTCAAAGTTCCTCCGCTCCAGATACAGAGCGTTAAGGTAACCATAGATCCTTTGCTGGAATCCAGGGGCTTGAGCACGTCGAAGCCTCTGGTTCGTACCAACACCGCCGTAGCTTTCGTCTTCCAGCGGGGCCAATATCCATGGGAGGAGCGTTGGTGGCCAGAGAACATCATCGTCTGCGAAGATGGTGATATCAGTGGCAATATCTGGGATTGCATGGACCATCTGGCGGCGTTTGTTGGGGTAGGTCACACTGCGTACGCGAATCTTGGAGGTTCCCATGCCCTTGACCATCACCTGAGCTCGCATCAAATTTGCCTTGACCGTAACGAGTATGATCTCGTGGGGCTCCGTTGCGAGGATGCTGCGGATGGTCTCAGAGAGGACCTCTCCATCCCCTTCAATGGAAGGAATAACCACAGTGACATCCCGTGAAGTCAATCTTGGATTCTCTGGTATGGGTTTCGGCCGCAGCATGATGAATGCGTATAAGTTAACGACCAGGCGAACGTATCGATATAGTCTTGATGGAACGATGTCAGTAATCTGTATAGCAATGAGGCCGATATTGTCGGCAGCTGGTTCAACATACAGCACTGTGACAAAAAGATTAGAAGCAGAGTACATGACGAACATCAAACGAAGGTGGGCAACGACCGTGATGCAATGGAATGGTTGCGAAGCCTGTATCTGGAGACATGAGGTCTACGGCAGATGAGTAGTCCCCAAGGTGATATGGAACAGAAGAAACTAAACTTTTGCATCTCTCGCTAGCTCATTCGCGTAGGAGCGTGGCTTGAATTGAAGTCACAAGCGTAGCGCAAGTCCAGGGGATCCTGTAACTTCGTACCAGCCAAATTTGGAACACTGCATGGAATTACGTGGGAGGGCCCATTCCACTGCTAAAGCCATACGATGGCCAGATCCGCTCGCCGTTGAGAGTAGTGCGGAGCGAGCAGTGCGTAATTTGCCTAGCCTGCCTTGCTTGTTAGTGGAGGTCGCAGATTTATGCATGAGCGGCAAAGGAGTGGGTGTGGTGTGAAGCAAGGTTTGCTTGAGAGTGGGCCACCCAGCAGCCTAAATTAGTGCCAGGAGTCCAGCTCTCTCCAGCAGTACGAGCCGCAACCGATGCATTTTAGTCGCCGAGTTAGAGGCACCATCTCCAACCCCGCGCGCAATCGTCCTACCCGCCCCACGCCGCCCAGCTCTGCGACGCAACATCTGCCCTGCAACTGGTCCGTGGCCCATGACGAGAGAGAGAGAGCATGCGTCGGCACACGCATCTCGATCGAAGATGAACGTGCTGAACATCGATTGACAACTTCTAACCACCCTTTGACTGGTCCACTCTGGCTGTTTTGGCCTTCCTATGGCTTGCCTTCGCTGATTCACATGTCGCATGCATGCTTTTCTGCATTCCAAAGCACGAGACCCACAACTCCCACGCCACCAACCATACGAATATTAAGGACCACTGGAAGGCTGACCTGCGGCTACTCATCGACTGGATGCACGAGCCATAGCTTCACCATGTTCTTCAAGGCGGTACTCCGCGCAAGCACAGCTCTTGCGCCATACTCTCAGCTTTTAGTACCACTTTTGGGGAGATGAATTCAAACCTCCCATAGCTCTTGTATCTAGCTCCATGATAGCGGTCGAGACAGAAAGGCAACGCCTCAATGATAGTTCAGTGAGAGCATCAGTCCTCGGTGAAGGTTGAGCAAATCCGGCTATGGGCGCAGGATGCAGCTATAGGTCCGCTTCAGACCCGATAAGTCGCATACTGCTTTTTTCCGCCGTGGCGCACTTTGGCGAAACCCCTCTCTTCCAGACTTGTGTGATAATGAAATATGGAAGAAGCGGCTCTAGATTTGATTTTGCATCTTCTCGCATTTCGTCCACGTCTGGTTGTAAGATACCTTGGAGTCCTTCTGATTTTTGTTGCATGTGTGGTCTGGTGGTGAAGAAAGCAATGTCCAGGTAGAACTTCATTAACGTCACTAGCACTCTCTTGCAGCACGTTATGCAGGATAAGGGCATAAATATCTTTATCGAAGCCCTGATCGTCCGGCAAAGCAGGTTCCCGCTTCCCCGGTCGTAGCGAGCCGTAGCATGGGCCGCGCGATATTGCATGATAGCATGCTATAGACGCAGTAGATTAGGTACGTTGGGATGCGGCAGGAGCGTCGGGATGGCTTGCCGAGAGAAGCACGAGCCGTCGTGCCCTTGCAGACCCCAACGCGGATGAGCGGTTCTGTCAATCCACAAATAGGGGTCTCTGGCAGCTCATAGCCTGTCTTGCCAGTATCAGCGTTCGTGTGCAAATCATACCTCTTTCATTATAGGGGCAGTAGTCTGGGGCGTGGCAAAAAGCATGAGTGGCTATCGATCAAGCTAACTTCGTTGGGATGTTGGCGGTGGAGATAACACGAGGGAAGGCAGTCGTTATATGGCTTTTAGCCTGGCCATTATGTATGAGGTGCTGTTCGGATATCAGACGACCCGATGAATCGTGGCGATTTGACCGTGTCGCTGTTTGGCAAAAGTATCATCCGCCACAATTCGACCAACTTGAGCCCGGCCAACGTGTCAATCACTTCGGTCGCCACAACCAGTCTTGCCTGTTGAACATGATATCAAATTCCACACCGCCAAAGGTTCCAACTGCAGCATAAAGATCAAAGTGACCATCCAGGCCATCAACACCAAGGTCGTTACTGGCATCCAATTCTTCATTTAGATTCCAACCCTCTCCCATTTCTCCATTCCTCGTGAGAAACACCTCGACGTTGATAGTATTCTGTTTTGGAGCATCATATTCCGGAGGCTTTTCCGGAGCCGAAAACGACAATCCCAAGCCGAGGGTGTCCCCAACCTGGAAGGCTGAAGTGAAGTCCTTACCGCCCCATGTATCGTTCACGTATCTGCGTCCATCGTCCCCGTGTATGGCGAGACTGCCACGCTCCCAACCTGGCATGCGCCATGTAGGGTAAGGCATCGCACAATAGCCAAGCGCAACGGAGCTCTCGTCAGCTCCGCGCCTACGCCCGAGAGATCGTACTTTGAGTTCGTAGTAGATCGTCTTGGGAGCCCGTATGGGGGCATCTACCGCCGCGAAAAAAAGTGGTGCAGAGCTTAAGAGACACGAATCTTTATTCTCAGGCCGGGCAGAACCCTTCCAAAACCCCGTGTTGGGCATCAGAAGATCTCCTTTGTATTCGGGCGGCTTCATCATCCGTACGTCACCATTTGCAACAGCGCCATGTTGAGCTTGACTCGGTTCGTGTGGTCTAACCATAGGGTGGATCCTACACCAATCATGAGCTCGGTCTGCATCCGAGACATTGGCATTACTCGAAGGACTCCTGTCATGGCCGAGCGATGGCGGTGGGGGAAGTAACGCGTTGTCAGGTATGATAGTCCAGTCATGATACGGCGGTGGTTCGCGTTCGCTATCGGGCGACAACGGATCGCTCTTACTTTTCGACGGTGGCGGTCCTAGAGGTGGCACATAATATTCACCGCCGGGAGGGGGCCCCGGAGGCGGAGCGTAATCAGGCCGCACCCGCTGGTGATTTGACTGGTATGATGGAGGAGGGCCCGGTGGAGGGGCATACTGTTCGGTATTGTTGCTCATGTTGTGTATCCTTGCAGGAAGAGGACCCGGTGGAGGGGCATACGGTTCGGTATTGTTGCTCATGTTGTGTGTCCTTGCAGGAAGAGGACCCGGTGGACGGGCATATGAGTCGGAATGCATACCAGATGTGTTTGGATGATCACCCTTGAGACTCTTGAAGAAACCCATCCTTGATGATACCTGGCCCCGTCTTTTGCTCAAAGATTATGATGATTCACACTCAGATGTGGTGAAGCGAATGGCCGACACGGAGAATGTCATGGCCGACTGGTGTGTGAGAAACTCAAGACAGAGTACGTAAGACGGAGAGTTGTAGGAACCTTGGAGAGATGTCGTTGAATCAAAGCTGGAGTGATGCAAGGTGCTACTTCACCGCTCCTTATGTTTCTGATCGGCAAGGATCATGGATCATGCATTTGTGGAGCGGGAGATGTGCGGAAGGCTTGGCCTCGCCGCAGCCTGTCGTGGCTGGTCGCCTTACCAGACGTGCGAGATACAACCAGGACATTATGTTCATAATCGCGAGCAGCACTCCCGGTGCTTATACTGAAGTTATTGCTATTTAGCGACCAAGCTATTGTGGACTTAGGAATTACACCAGTGAGTCTAATCCAGAAGCAGGCTCTCCCCACTCATCAGCTCTTTAAAGGTCACTCCTTGCACATTAGCGAGATCGCTGCCATTGGCAATGTCCCCTTTGGCCTTTTTTTCCTCATCCAGTGCTTGTTCCAACGTCAACACATTCCGATATAACCAAGGCGTTATGAGCCCGGTTGCTTTTTTGATCTCGTCATGGGTTGAGACCCAGTATCCGGATTTACAGATGCGCTGGGCCTGAAGGCCGTTGTGTGCTCCTAGATTGAGCCGCTGAATGCTGATTTGAATGTCGTGCAACCCATGAAGCAGCACGAGAGTCTTAATCGGCGGGACCGCGTGTGACAGAGGGTTGAGATCATTGGCGTGTATTCCGTGGGGGCTATAGATCATCGCCTCGGCTTCAGCAGCAAAACCTGTCGCCACACTGGTTTTTGAAGAGTACAGATCGAAGGTCACAAGTATGGCCGAATGATAGTCCAGGGCATCATTTTGAGACACCATTTGGGATATTCCAAGCCAAGTGGGTAACGGTTGGAGCGAGCTCTTGCGCCAATCGGAACGCTCCTTGGAAAACGAGGGAATCTCTCGGACGCAATGGAAGAAATTCCATGACTTGATCAGCTCAGCTGCACGTTTTGTTGCAAATATTGGTGTATCAGAGTCGAGCTCGAGCAGCGTCCTCTTGTTACAATGGTCTGTAAATTCGTGTGATATGATGACGGCATCTATATAAGATGTTTGCGACAATTTTGTGGTACCGTTTTGTTGATGATTAATAGAGCTCTCGCCGTATACTACAGTCTCTATGTCTTCTAGCAGCTGACTGAGTTCAACCATAGTCTGGACACTCGAATCCACAGAGTGCCATTGTGTGCTGAAAAACTTGGCCACATCGCTTTGCGGTCCTTGGAACCTAGTGGTATTAGAATCCAACTCAGACCTGGCAGAAGACTGAAGTACTCACCAGGGATCGAGAAGAAGATTCCACCGCGAACGACCCGGAGGTCGAACCGCAGTTGAGGGAAAAGGTAGTTGTATAAGCCATGAAGTATCGGCGTTCAGATGGGTCAGAATGGGCCGATGAGACTCGAATGCTCTTCTGATGGAACCGTTCAAGGTTTCCTGAAGCTGTATGGATGGACCATCCATTACCTGATCGGACTGGTGAAGACTGGACAAAGTTCGCATTCAAGGCATATCCAAGACTGAAGTCATCGCATATGGTGGCATACAGAGCATGAAGTAGACATGGATATAGCAAATATGATGATAATGTTCTCTGAACATGATAGACCGATTCAAGAAACGCTGCAAAATCGTAATGGACCCAAGAACTAATATATCTACACGAAAACATGGCATGGAAGAGAAATTCGAATCTTCAGCCAATTATCAAGGGCGTCATTAGATGCTTAGAGCCCCTCTCTTAAGTACCGTATTCGTGATGAGGTTCACACAACCTAAAATAAAGCCTTGGTTTGCCATTGGAATCCCGGTGGTAATTGGCAGAACTAGTGGCAGCAGTAACAACGACTTCAGTCCACGGGATTCCAATCATCGCATTATACGCAAGGAGACAGGAGCGGAATATATAGCAGGATCTGTTGGGTAGAATCCAAGATGATCGCGTACTTAGTTTTAGCTTTGCGGCAGATATCCTTGGCGCCTGACGCGGCCTTTGCCTTATCAACTGCTTACCTTACTATGCTGTAATCACTAATCAGTGCAACTTCTTCCTTGCCATCTGCCACCACTTGTGCTACCTGCACTCAACGACCAACCCACTCTTTCGCTGACAACTCAGATGGTGGAATCTTCTCACGAGCCGAGCTTATCAGATCGTGTCAGGTATTCCGCCCATAAAGCGCATGCCTTGCACAACTCGTCCAGAGCAGACGATCAACGTTCTGCCGGACCCTTAGATCGTGGACCTGCTCGCAACGATGCAGGCTTGCCAAATGCGTCTTCGACCTCAAGGGTCTCATCTAGCAAAGACGCTGCCATCTCGAGTTCCACAAGCAACGATGTGGCCGATAAGACCTCGTCAAGCCCGCCACCACCAGCTCCTCCTCCGCTCGATGCTCGAGATGGAGAGACATCTGCCTCCATAGAGCCGGAAGAAAAAGAAGAAAACCCGAATATTGCCACTCGATTCTACGAGGCTCTCAAAGAGATAGTGTTCTCTAGTTGGATCAGTACCCTCTTGGTGTTTGTGCCAATAGGCATAGCTGTCCAGGCAGCTGGTGTAAATAAGACCATTGTCTTTGCAATGAATGCTATTGCCATCATACCTCTCGCTGGGTTACTCAGTCATGCCACCGAGAGTGTTGCTAGCGAGCTTGGCGATACCATTGGAGCTCTGATGAATATCACTTTCGGTAATGCGGTAGAGCTCATCATATTGTAAGGCTTGGGACCGCCTTTGGGAAAAGCTCGCTGCTAATCACATTTTAGCATGTATGTTAATACCCGCGGAAAAGAACGGCGGGAGTCATTGGCAGCTCTGGACACGCCAGTGGCTTCTGGCTACCTCTTGTCACCTGTCTCCTACATCACCTCGTTTTCATATCACGTATAGGTTACAAATGCTAACACGAATGTGTTGGGTAGAATTGCTCTCACAAAGGTCTGTAGGCTCTGTCAATGTTATACCTAGAGCCAGTTCTAAATGCTCTGTGACCAGAACGAAATCCAAATTGTTCAGGCTTCCTTATTAGGATCGATCCTCGCCAATCTACTGCTCATTCTTGGCATGTGCTTTCTGCTTGGTGGACTTCGCTTCCGTGAACAGGTGATGCCTTGCCCGGACCATCGAATGGATTCTAGCTAACAACATAGATATACAACAATACCGTGACGCAGATGAGCGCTTGCCTACTCAGCTTGAGTGTTATGAGCCTACTGCTGCCAGTAAGCTGCAATGAAATGGCCGCCATTGGTTCCTTTTGACCATCTCTTATATGAATTTTTGTGGGTTTGGTACTAATCCGGTGCTCACAGACAGCTTTCCACGCCTCATTCACAGACAGTAAAACAGCAGACAAGGCGGTCTTACAGATTAGCAGGGGCACGAGCATTGTAAGCTCCCTATCACCATTAGCTCAAGCATCTATCTGATTTTTTTAAAGATCCTACTCCTAGTATATGTACTATACTTACTTTTCCAACTGAAATCACATGCGTATATGTATCAAAGTACGCCACAATATAAGATCGACGAAGAGTCGCATCCCGGTATTCTTGCCGACATGCTAGGATCTTCCAGTTCATCTGACGACTCAAGCTCCTCTAGCGGTAGCGATACAGATGGCTCGTCTGGATCTAACACGACTGCGAAGCGCATTAAAAGGGTTTTGCGGGGTCGTAGGCGTCGCAAGTCTAGTGCAAGCTCAAAGGACACACCTTCAGTGCCCTCGACCTTACGCACACCATCAGCGAGTACGTTCGTACACACCGCGGAGCACAGTGAATTCGTTGACCACACTGTATCGACATCGCCCGCATTGGGTGCAATCGCCAGCGGCGATGAAGCTGACACTGACGGCGAGAACGAAATTCGTCCAGCTGCAAGGAGAGCAACAACAATCAATTTCCGCGACTTCGAGAGCGAAAAAGAAGGTCTCGGTACGAGATCGCCAGAAGCTAATCCCAGAAGAAAGTCGAAGAGGAAGCATCGCAAGCCTAAATCAAGCCACTCGGATGCGAAGGAGCTGGAGTTCAGTGAGAAGCCGTCATTACCATGTGTCGATCCGATGGTTCGACCGAGTACTCCTCATGTCGGCTTCTTGCCGAACCGTGAGATTCCACCGGAAACCTCGCCAAGACGTCCTTTCAACTTCCGTGGACGGTCTGTCCTTGATGTTGTACCAGCGATGCCAGCAATGCCCAAAGTGCTTTCCGGCACCGTCTTTTCCACTGCAAACCCTACGGGACCATCTCCCGGTGGACCACCAATCATGGGCACTCCTAGAGCCCTACATCGGTCCAATTCGCTTCCCAGCCGTCTCAACCAGGTCCAGGCTGCCCGCCAACAATCCAATCCTCCAGCGCAACCGCAACCATTCACTGCCCCTGTCAATTTTGCCGATACACTCGACAAGGAAGAAACTGCCCCAAGAAAGAAACACATGTCACGAACTTCGGCGATCATCCTACTCCTTGTATCCACTGGCCTCGTAGCAGTTTGTGCCGGATTTCTGGTGTCCAGCATCAACTATCTCGTTAGCAACACAGGCGTCTCGGAAGCCTTTGTTGGTCTTATCATACTGCCCATTGTCGGCAATGCTGCTGAGCACGTCACGGCCGTCACTGTAGCTAGCAAAAACAAGATGGATCTTGCGATCGGCGTGGCCGTCGGTTCCAGTATCCAGATCGCCTTGTTCGTAACGCCAGTCATTGTGCTCCTGGGGTGGATTCTTGATAAGGACATGAGCCTTTACTTCTCTCTATTTGAGACGATCTCTCTTTTTGTCTCGGCGTTCATCGTCAATTTCCTGGTGCTGGATGGAAGGAGTAATTACTTGGAGGGAGCGCTGTTGATCGCGGCGTATGTGATCATTGCGCTGGCGGCTTTCTTCTTCCCTGACTCGGGTGAGCAGAGCACGATTGGAGGGGGAAAGCCCGTTCAACTACTGCTCAAAATGCTTTGAAAGGATAGGCTGAGACGGTCGCTCATGCCTATGAACGACGGCTCACGCCTGAAAGTGCGAGGTGATGATGCTGCCAAAGCAGACCCTGCCATTGTCATTGGCGCTGTGATCCTCTCCAACTGTCTTGTTTCTGCTGGTTCGTCTTCTTGATGCTTCCATACGAGTCTGGCGCGCCAACATTGCTGTCCCTTAAAGACTGTCATTAGCTTATATAGCTCGCTTCATGAACATGCACGACCAACTATACCACCTGTCCCACGTTTACCTCCGAGCCAGAAAGGATTGTAGTCTCCTCACCTTCCGGTCCTTCATATTCAGATACGTGAGCCTACACAGTGTCACACAGTGGTGTCCATGCTGTAACGCTTGTCTCTCATTATTGTAAGAGGTCCTTAGAGCATTGGTGTATCCAAACGAAAGTCTCCATAGCAGCGCCAACCGGGCTCAAGTTGCGTATTGCGGAAGGGGCTCCCGTCTTCATTGGTCTCGTCACTGAGACCGAGTAGAAGAATGATGCAGACTGGTGGCGAGCTGTTTCTTCAGAGAGTGGCCTCGGTTTCAATTCAAGGTCTTCTTAAACCCTGCGTACGCTCCTTCCATCTCAAATACCAGCTCCCTCGCTTCACCCTCACTCAACTCTTCCTGAGCCCTCATGGAATTCAGCTTAATCAACCAACTAATAATCTTCGCCCTCCCCTCAAAATCCGTGTCCGTCACCGCATTCACACTCTGAATAATTTCGGCAAGTAGCGGATGTAGAGCGTCTTTGGAGAGCATGTTAAGTTTCAAGGCGTCGAGGAAGGTGATGAAATTCTCGGTCGCGAGCAGAATTTGGGACCCGGATGCGCCTGTGGCTTGGGAGGGCGCACCACCACTCGAGGGATGGGGGGTTGAAGACGATGGGTGCGAATTGGAAGGGTCGGCGATCGTGGCTGGTAGATTAACGCGCAGACGTTCGGTTGCGCGGGGGCATTCGATCTGGAATTGGAATGTCAGGTCTTTGTGGTACACAGCGAGAGTTGGAAACGGGGGGCAGAGGGAAAGCCATACATCCCATTCGCGTTTGAACGTTTCCAGATCCACGAACTGTCGGGAAACCCTCTCATCACTTAAGTTTGACTTGTATTGCTTTAATAAGCGGCTGCATAATTCGGTATACTCTGATTCAGGGATGGAATCTTTGATGTAGGCTTTTTCGAGGCCGTCTAGGGTAATGATAATGCTGTAGATCTCGGCGAGCGAGTCATTAAGATCTCGTTCCGCGGCTGTCTCCGAGAGCTTTACTTCCTGCCATGGTCTGCATCAGCAATTATGTACGGCCGGCTCGTGGGATGGGGATGATGATGTACTTCGTCAAGATTGATAGTAGATGAAAGAGAGGGGTTGGAGATGTAGCTGTATGGAGTTGGCGCATATGGCAGTTGCCTTGGTGAAGCTAGCATACTTCTCGATGTCAGCGGTCGTCGTAGACCTCGGAGAAAAGACTCGTACAAAATGATACCCCTGTTCCGTTAATTCTACTTCTTTTCTAAATTCTCGTTAGCCCCCGCACCTCGCATATATAATTTTATATATAAATAGTATTAACTACTATATACTTATCTAAGATACCTTATAAATATCCTAATTAAGGAATAATAAGGCTAAAAAGTTACTATGTTATTTATAAAAAGCTATTATATAAACCTAAGATAAAAGTTATTATTATAAGTATTAAAATTATTAAAAAGATTATT
>JAABUK010002553.1_pt1 | contig 32476 bp, 42 predicted proteins | sample 5559141 | NCBI WGS metagenome assembly JAABUK01 (sample SAMN10711869, study PRJNA513367) | rock metagenome | isolation source: Antarctica rocks | place: Antarctica: Victoria Land, Pudding Butte nord | collected 2016-01-03 | reverse complement strand
GCAGGCAGAACAGGGCAGTGTAGATGGCACAGTACCTGATGCGCACCCTCAATCAGGCCAGGCAGATCAGCCAGTACCATCCGACCTGCTGCTGCATTGTTTCCTATTTGTGTCACACCAAGATTGGGTGTAACCGTTGTGAAGGGGTACGGCGCTACTTCTGGAGACGCTCTGCATGTGCCAGCATCATTTCTGAAAGTGTTGCAGCTGCAGACTCATCTTTGCCCGACCTGTTCAGGGTTGGCTGCTGCATGCTGGCTACCGAAAGTGGGATGAAGATACAGAGATGCTATCTCAGCTGGCAGAGAAGTGTTTGCTTCCAACATGAAATGCATTGACGCTAAACTCAGCGCGCTATGTGCCTCCTGGCCTTGATGAAATATTATCTGATCGGAGTCTTGCAATGCTGGAGTGCGTCGCTGACATGGCTTGTTGCCAATGACCAACCAGGCAAATGAATTGAAAACGCTTACACATCATTGTGCACACAGCTGGCACGTCATGACAAGTAGAAACTGTGAGCAAGCAACAAGCAGTGAACAAATGAAGCAAGATCATGACCAACCTGGTGATTGCTGCAAGCAGTGAACAAATGAAGCAGTATGATGGTCAACCTGGTGATTGCTGCAAGCAATGAACAAATGGAGCAAGATGATGGCCAACCTGGTTATTGCTGCAAGCAGGGATGATTTGCCAGCATTGGGGAAGCCCACGATGCCAACATCAGCCACTACTCTGAGCATGAGGTGAAGAGACACTTCCTCGCCAGGTGCACCAGCAGCCTCTGCCTTCCAGTCATCATCCTCCACAATGTACTCTGACACTGCTGTGTCCGCCTCTGTCTGTCACACTCACACACACGGTGTCAACTTATCGTGCAAAGCTAAGCACGATAAGCTGACATGCATAGCTTCTGGTGCATGTCATGATAAGCTAAACAGAAAATGTAGACCACAGCAAGCGCGAGGTTAGCAGGCCGCAGTATGACAGCTGTCAGCTGCCAGACATGCAAAAGCAGGTGACTGGCTTTTATGGTGGCAAAAACAGAGCCTGCTGCACATTGTTGGACAGTGTGTCAAAGAGAGAGACTAAGCCTAAAGTCAAGCAGTCATAATCTCGTATTGGCAGAGAAAACTCACCAGAAAGCGGCGTTTGCGGGTCTGCAGTCTGGCATTGTCTTCCCTGGTGGGGCGGGTCACCCCCATACCCCCCTTGCCACCCCTAGCTACCACCACTGACTCACCTGCAGCATAGGCATGAGTGAAGGCAATCACGCACCACTGCACAGCATGTTTAGCTCCATGTTGCATTTGCGTACGCGCTCCTGGTACTGTTGTTGTACCTTCGTGTAGAAGATGTAGGTAAATGGGGCAGCAAATGCAATGCCATGCTCTGTTTGAAATTTGAAGTAGACGCTTGAACACACATGTCTGAGCAGGATTGGTCTGTGTCACACACTTTTACGTCAGAATGATGTTGTATCAACTTGGGAACTGACACATTTTGCATGCAATATGCACTGCAGCTGTTGATATGGGTGACATGAGGCCTCTGGTCACCTGGATGTGTCAGATCTGCTATCAAGGCACCTCCTCGCTTCCTCTTGACTACAGTTCCAGGGGGGACAGGAATACGAGTTGGGGCTGTCGTCCAGCTGCGCTTAGCTTGTGTCCTGCGCTACACAGACCAGGTTGGCTGACCACATATGCACAGACAAGATCAGGCAGCAGTTGCAGGATAGAAAACCGAGAAAGATGACTTGCTCTGCATGCCTATTGTGCTTTGTGCACTTTGTGATTCTACACAGCAATGACACCCTCTAAATCACCCAAGTTTGCAGGCCAAGGCTGCTGGAGAATGCTGAATTGTGAATGCTGACCAGCAATGCCCCATGTAGATGAAAACCAGCCATATTCCTCCCGTATACAAATACACAGCAACAGCTAAACTCATGGCAAGAGACAGCCCCTTTCACTTCCACAGTGCTTTACAGGCACACTGGACAATCAGCAGACAGCTCTGAGTGGGGCAAGTTGGCAGATGCATACTTGGGGCGGTCACTGCCCTTTGCGGGGTCACCTTGAGCCCCATTGGGGGCTGTCCACTTGCTGCGCTCATGCAGGTGGAGCAGGGAATCTAGTGCAGAGTCTACATACAGCCTGCACCATACACACAAGATGTGCTGTATCACTCCAAGGCTGAGTGGCACTGAATGAGTGTTGCGCGTGTGCATGTCAAAGGCATGGCAGCAGACGCATCTGGAGCAACTAGCATCGGTACCTAGCAAGCAAAGTAAAAGAAGCAGAGAGATGCTGCCAAGTAATGATACTTTGCTGCAAATGGCATCTGATAGAAGACAGGTCACACATGAGTATGCCTGTAATCAGCAACTACTTAACACCCTATCATCAGGGTTTGTTGCCCTGGCTCATGCAGATGAGGCTCATGACAGACATCAAGACTCATGTACTAGAGAGCATGCAGTGCTGCTGCAACTTACACAATGCTGCTGCCCTCAAATCCATCTCCAGGATCAGAGTTTCCAAGCCAGATCTTCTTGGGCATGTTGCCCCCAGGCTTGTACTTGAAGTTGTCTACCATCTTACCACCTCCCTTGTCTGAAACCTCACCTTTTCCACCCGCACCAGACCTGAAGAAGGACATCGTTGCTGTGTGAACACAAGTGTTCATGCAGAGGTCTTTGTATGATTGCTCAAGCCATGATGAGTAGCAGGTAGGCTGCTGTCCATTGCCTTTTGACCATCGAATATGGATGATGATGCTGAAGCAAGTTTGGTACAGAGTGCTGATCATGCAGCTTACTGAGGCTTAAGGTCCTTGACCGAAATGGTATACAGTGCAGGTTTGCCAACTGCACAGCAGAGGTAGGCACACCTAACAGCAGATACTGCATATATGATGATGCAGCAGTGAAATAAAGCTATCATGTACCTTACTATGATGGCTGCTTCATCAAACTGGCCAGTCTTGCTTCCCTGAGCAAAGTCTGCTAACACAACACAGATTTTTATTCAGTCATTTGACAAAAGTTTCACAAACCACAAAGGCTGTATTCCAGGCAAGGTTTGTGTACCTGACTTGGCTTTTGGTGGTTTCTGGTTGCTGATAGGCTTCACTGGTTTTGCTCTGCCACTGGGCTTCCTGGTGGTTGAGCCACTAGTCTTTGAGCTAACAGCAGACCTCAGGTGACGGTGGAATTTAAGCACCGCATCTCCCGAAGATCGTCGGCAAGGCAACTTGCAAGCGCAGAGCCTTCTGCCGGTGACAGGCAGACCCAGCCAGCTCGACTTCAGTTGCATGTCCAAATGGCCTGCCATGTAAAGGTCAGACGGACAAACTACGTTGCGCTCCTTTGGTCACTGGCGCATCATGAGACCCGTTGGTCAAGTAACGCTTGCATCTCAGTTAGGTCAATCCAGCTTACATTCTGCCCTCGAAGATTTTGCTTTACATATGAGTGTTATCTCCACCCAACACTCTGAATGCGTGTGCAGTGCCATTCTAGTGTGACAGCCAGAACCCCAATGCAAGACACGTGTTGTGTTGCCACTTGCGCTTGTGCCCTGCTTTCACACTGACGGTTGCAGCATCTTCCTTAGGCTTTCAATTTGCCTGGCCAGTTAAATGGTCATCAGTTTGCCGAACTGAACCATTGCACATATGCAGAACTTGTAACTAGGCCACACAGCAAGGCACAGCCAGTAATCTGACTGCTATGCAAGCTTGTGGAAATCCAAGATTGCACTGGGACAGACCTGGTTCAGGCCAAAGAAAGGCCTTGCACTTGTAGGAGCTAGACATACACCAATTAAGTGGATGCAGTCAAATGAATGCCACTCTGTGGGCCCTTCTTATGCTGCTCCTGGGCTTCATCTGTTGCAGCAATATCCTGTTGCTGAGCTGGCAGCAGCGATTTCTGATACCCAATGGTCGGGTGGACGACTGCATAAAACCTGGTGAACATGCGTTCTCTCCAGGCGTACACTGGATCTGCTTCTTCCAGCAACTGAATGGGACTCACTGCTCTGGCCCACTGCACAGCATATGGCCATGCGTCGCTATGCATGCAATTTCTTCTTTATCTATGCTCAATGATGCTGCCATGCAAACAGGGTAGGGACACTAGTGCAGAGCTGAGCCAACATGCATGCCATGCTCTGTGTTTGACTATGTGAGCATGGGTCTCTTGGCATCATACCGCAAAGTTGCCTGCCACAGCTAAATCTGCAAAGTTTGGCTCTGTGCCTCCTAGAAAAGGCTGCTCCTGCAGAATGATCTGCATTGGTTTCAAAGCCTTCTGGAGCTCAGGGACCTGTTTACCACCTGCAAACTGCATATTGATACCAAGTTGGTCATTTGAAGGCCAAATGAAGCCTCCTAGATGCGTGTCAATGCATTGCGCAGCCTAACACAACCTTGCTTGACTGCATATGCATCTGATGCAATACCCCTATGATCTAGGCACTTTACCAAGCTCTGCAAATTAATGTATCCTTGGGAAAGTATATCTGTATCCAATCTATCATGGAAATGAAGCCTCCTAAATGTGTGTGAGCATGTGCTTCTCGTCAGTAGTCACAGGACATGTGACCTGCTCACACAAAGGCAACGAGCACTGCAAGTTCAGAAACTGGTTGATGGTAGGGTGGCTGCAAAAGGTATGAACTTGCATATTGCGTATGAGAACACGGCATTTTGATCTGCAGTGAAGGTTCTGTGGTGATGAGCTGCGACGTAGGCAAAAGGCAGCATGACATCATAGAAGGACAGTTTTCAGACACTTTGTCTATACCAAGGCCATGTCAGCTGTGAAGCATTTTCACAGACACAGCACACCTTCTCAAAAAAGAAGGTGCGCAAAATTTCACAACACTCAGAGAATGCTACAGCTGAGATGCATATGCGATTTGGAAGTACATACAGCATGAATCGTGCATACACAGCAGGTGCAATACTGATGCAGTGACCAGCTGGAGGAAGTTCCAAAGTCAATTTGTTATGCTGAAGTCTCGCTCAATTGATGCATCAGGACAACATATTCCATGCAATTGCGCTTGAGCAAGTCACAGCGCGGCGACTGCATCATGACAGCCCAGACATCTTACCTCCTCTATCACCATGCCATGCAAATACTCCCACTTGTTGCGGAAGAAGGTTTTGTCCTTGTCATGAGACACTTTCAGTGCATCAACGCAGACAATCTGCATGAGGATAGGGTAGATGATGTGGTCGAGCCAATGAACAATGAACTTGACCCCACCCTTGCCTGCGCAGGGTTGGAATGCTCTCAGGTCTCAATGATTGCTGTACAACGTGGTGCCAGAGCTTTTCATACTGGGTTTGCTGCGCTCTACTGAATCGACTCGCCTTCTTTGCTTCCAAAAAAGGAAGGGGCCTCAGGGCGTGTGGTCTCCAGGTATTCGGCAATACGCCAAGAGTCCACTATGGTAGTGTCGCCGTCAACTAATACAGGAACCTATACACACCATGTCTTCTTGAAGGTTGGCTGTGAAGAGTTCCGTACGTTGAAATGGGCAATCAAGCTGACTATACGTGCCTGGCGTTGACCAGTAAAGGCAATTTTGTCTTTTTCGACTCCTCTCCAGGGCTCCGTATGGAACGGCACTGCATTGTGAGCGAGAGCCAACCGTATGCGCCAGCAATACGGGCTCGTATGGCGGTTATCCTCGCTGCCGGCAAGGTCATACAGCTTCATGTTTGTTCCACGCAGAATCTTCTTATTGACGGGCGACCTTTGACTGACGATAGGTTGGAGGATAGGTTGGTCTGATGTATGCGACCTTCACTAGCCGGCGCTTTGCAATCGTGACAAGCCCAAAATGTCTTAGCTTTAGTCGAAAACCGTCAGGGCAGTTGAAATGCGGAACGGCACAAACACAGCACAAATCGACTCAACTCTTGTCATTGACACGAGCTCAGCAACGGAGTTGACTCAAAGTGCTGGTGAAATTGGTAGCCAGGATGTCTGATCAGTCACAGCTGGCTCCACACCCCAGACTGTAAGGTCATAAATGAATGCCAGTCAAGCAATTTTGTGTCTGGCAATTGCTTCTGCTGCTCTGCACTACTTGTCACCACACATGCTGTTCTTATAAGATGTGAAAACCATTCATTCTCAGCACTCTGTGGTACCAGTACACGCCTTCCCAGACTCTGCAGTGAATGCATGGCTGACTGCAGTCTCGCCCTTCAGCTCTCCCTGATTCATCCTCTGTCAGAGAGCAGGGAATGGACAGCTTGCAAGCCAATTGGCTGTACCTCTTGCGGCTCCTGAGTCATGCTCCGCATGCGAACAGGAGGGTATGCGGAAGGTTTTCTCTTCGCAGAGTCTTCTAGAGTCAGTGTGAGATTTACACGCATCAATGCATGCTACATGTGCATGTCTCGCACAGCTCAAATTGCACATCAATGTATTGCTGCTGTTGGGGAATGCTCCCCATTGCTTCTGCAGAACCCGCTCAGAAAGCAGCAATCTATGTGCAGACTCTGCTCTGTATGTGGCGATGCAGCTATTGGTGACATGCTTGTTGTGTGACCAGACAAGTTGGCTCTGAAGATTAGATCTGCCTGGTTGCAGGACTGACACCACTTCCAATTGGGTGGTACAGTGCATATGCATGCATGGCTGCATTGATGCCTATTGTGCTTCTGCTGACGACTACCCTGGTATGTGCTGAAATGCGGCCAACAACTTTCAACAAAAAAAGGTGTAATCACATCTCATGAGCAGCAATCGCTGTGAAAGCTTACACTCATGCGAGTTCACAAACCTAGACTGATAAAGCAGATGACCCCTCAGATCGAATGACCCCTCATTTCCAGTCGCTCCAGATGCAACTCTTTGCTTCTCTAGAGCAGATCTGCTGACCCCTCTGCATTCCTCTGGGTGGAGGAAAGCATTGCAAAGCCTGCTCAGCAACTAAACGATTTGCAATTGGTTGCTGCAGCGTCCTTCACACTGTGACTTTGGTTGCCTGTACTGTCATATGCATGTGACTGTGTGTTGTCTCCATTGAGCACAAGTTGCACTAGGCATATGTAAGCCTTCTAGGCCCTAGGCCCGGGGATCTGGATGGTGACGGCTGTCTGTGTGCCAATGAGATGCTGGTCAGTAGCTGCATTCATTCATTTGTCATCTGCTTCAGCATTGTGACCAAACCACAATTGCATAACAGCTGCATGTACCAGCAAGACAACAGCTGCATGTTGTCGCTGCACAAAGAGTCACGAGGGCCGCAGCCTGCATCATGTGCCCCATTCTGCCGACACAAATACGACTGCGGCAATCAGCATGCTGTTGCCATGACTGAGCTAGGTGTTGCTGCTGCAGTTCTGCTATATAGAGCAGCTGCATAGGATGGAGTGCTTGAGTCAGGAGCATGTTCTCTTTGAGGATGTGCTGTGCCAGCTGCATGATATGATCCAGCCTGCCAAGGAGGGCTGCAGACTTCTTGCAGACTTGCAAAGGCACAAGGGCCGGCCGCGGCACACTGTTCAACATGCTATTCAATCTGCACAAGTTCATAGCCTTTGAGACGCGAGACCCGTTCCTGGCGCAACAGGCGAGGAAGACAATGCAATTCCTTGTGTGCCTTGGCTGGGCTGACATCCTGATCAGCTTGACATATGTACATTGCTATTGAAGCTTCATGTGACTACCTGTTCAGTGCTTTTCACCACCCATTGCCAGCATCCTTGATACACAACCATACACAGGTATCCAATGTCTTTGCTGATGGATGTGGCAGCTGTGTTGATGTTATGCAGGAACGTGAAGACGCCAGTCTGTCGGATTGCAACTGGGACAGATTTGCTCGCACAGAATACATCAGACTAGCAATGGAGGAGGGTGAGGATGCAGAGCCAGAAAGCAGCACAGATCTGTGGGAGAGCGGCATCTCACAGCCTCCTTTCTGATAGGCTGCTAAGGCCTAATTGTCATTTCATTTCTACCACAACTACATTTATTGTGGACTCATAAAGGATTCATCATGCCCAGCAAAAGGTGGCCTTCTACTGACAGAGACGATCATCAAGTGGCAGCATGATCAAACTTTACTTATTCATTAACTTTTTAATGATTAGGCTTCACTGTGCTAGGCTTTGTACGCCATGGAAGTGAGGCATGTTATTGTTTTGACTTGCAAGCATTGACATTGTTCTATTTGTGTAGCATTGAATTTACAGTCTGTCTAGCATGCATGAACACCTAAAGTTGACATTGATATCGACCCAAATTGAAGACAAACAGCAAGCTCAGCCAGATGTAGAAAACCCAAACAAGATGTCATTTACAGCTAATAAACTATTGAAAAGTATGCTGAGGGCATTGCATGGAGTACACTGGCGACTGCACTCTTTCCTTTGATGCTGCCGTAGATCAACAGAAGGCAGGGAATTGTATGCTGGATGTCGATGACTGAGCATATCCCTTCTTGAGAGCTTTCCAATAGATAGACCATGTGAACCTTTTTGTGGCATTTGCTTCCACATACTGTGCCAGAAACTGAGCTGACATGCCCCGGACTGCTTTCAAACTGCTGAAGGCGGCATGCTTGTCTTGCCAGGCTTTGGTCGTTTGAGGGTACTGGAGTGTGTTCATGCATGGCGTTCATGGGAACACCCTTCACGTCCCACAGAGGCGACTCCTGGTATGCCATCAAGAGCTGCTCGTCATCAGAAACGCTGCAACAGTTCGGATGATTTCCGCCCTTATTTCTGATATGAGCAGCAAAGTCTCAAGCCAAACTTTTGCTGGGACATGCCAATAAGCGTACCTGGCTCTGTTGTGAACATCCTTCCCAGAGTTGTTGAGGCCTTTGTGCTGACCACCAAGCGAGCTGTCATGCTTCAGCACATTTTGGACATGGGCAATGCGATCCAACCAGTGAGGGTTGATATCTGTCCATGCTGTGTATGGGTTCCTGACAAAGCAAAGCTCCTCTGCCAAGCAGTCCTCCAAAACACTAATGCTCTTGTTATACTCTGCTTTGACTTGAGCTGAGGCATCCCTGATCTCACTGGCTGCAGCAGCAGTCACTAGCTGCATTGCTGCACTATCGCTGATTATGCCCTGTGGAATCTGACTCTGAGGCAGCAAGCTCTGCAACTTGGCTAAGTGCCACTGCATGCAGCTCTTGCGTGCTTGCTGCAGGTTTGCCTTGGTAGGGGTGCTAGCATCTGCACAGTAGGCGCGCTGCATTGAGGTGACAACGCTGCTGGGATTGACACCTGCGGCTGTGCTGATTGCGGATGCAATTGCATCTGCTTCAAACACTTGCTGTCGATGCAGCCAGGTGCGTGCTACCCACGCGTTCCCAATGTAACTTGCCAGCATCATAGCAGGCAGGCAACGCCAAGCGCTGACCCCACTCATCATGGCTGCAGCTCCAGTGGCACTGACAAGAAAGGGGAACAGCCATTTGCAGCTTTTCTGCTCAGCGCTGTGGCTTGCAATGACATGAGCCAATTCCTTTGCCATGCTGGTGACGACTTCATCAGCTGTGCTCTGCTGAAGCAGAAAACCTCTATGAGGCAGCAAGTGGATGGAAGCTGCCCTCTCAACATGAAATGGGTCAGAAGACAGGCCGCCCACAAGCTTCCCGTCTTGGCCACATGCAGGTGACCGCACGCCGCGATCTGAAGAGAAGCTGTAGGATAGCAGTTTGATCCTATCCGGGATTGAGGCAAGGCGGCTCTGCAGGGCAGGATCTTTAGCTGCAAGGCCTGCAACTGCCTCTGCAACTCTGGCATAGGCTATATGCAGCACCTCATCTCCATGCTCCTTGCACATGGCATAGGGATCTGCTGAATGGTCTGCACGAGGTAGGTCGCGCACAGCTGGCATAGCAGCACGTTGACCCGGTGCTGACTTGAACAAGTCAAAAATCAGCTGCGGGCGTCCTGTGAATGGTGCTTTCTCCACCTTGCCAGCAGTGTGTGCAGCTACAGCTCCAGCAGCTACAGCTCCAGCAGCCAAGCTAGCCAGGCGCCACTTCTGAGCAGAGCTAGCTGTGCTGGGGTTGGGGTTGGGGTTGGGTGCGATGCTTGCGGCTGCAACAGAATGTGAGGCTCTAGTGGTATAAGCTGTGTCACTGCTGCTCGCTGATGCGCCTATTTTCGAGCAGCGGAGCAAAGGCTTAAGACCACGTACAGCTTGCGACCGGATCTGCAATTGACAGAAGATGAATAAGTCCGCAAAGTGGGCCATACAATCTGTGAGTGGCAGTCTGCCTAGCGAAAGTCAGTGTGTGTCTCTTTTCGACGCGTGAATATCGTTCAAATGTAGTCCACTTACCATGGCCAGAAGTTCCCGCTGAGCTGGCCCAGCCTCAAAGCAGGCAAGAGGCAAGACGCGATCTTGCAACACCGAAAGATGGTGTAGGTTGCGAATACGCTATAGGCAGATTGAGCCTTGCTGAAAGGAAATACACCATTTGTCGATTGCTCTACGAACCGTTACAAGCGTTTTAACTGAGGCGTGAAATGCTTTTTTTACCTTTTTGCACAGCAAGATCATATGCAGGTTTTCAAATTCGTTCTAGACTGTCTTGATGTTTTCCACATTTGACCTTTGTCTTCTTCTATATGTGATCAGACTTGCTGGCTGGCTAAAGCATTGTAATCTCTCTCTCTCTCTCCAGGGCTGAGCAGGCAGCATTGTGGCCAGGACAACTAGTGCTTGTTGGTCTGATCTACAAAAGCCTTGAAGTAGGCCTTGAGTCCTCGTGACAGACCACTAGCTCTTACCAACCGAGCAAGCTGCTCGCTGTCATTTTGGTTGCGAGCCATTCAGCACTGGAAGTCTCTTTTTATATAGTATAACACCAAGTCTAACACCCCTGGCATTGGGAGGCTGCGCTTGATTTGCTCAACATCCTGTCCACCAGCCCACAGCTCTCAGTACAAACTCAAGAGGGTAATGCTTTGCATTGGCAGCGGTGCAAAGTTGCAAGGACATGGTGCAATCCCACTAGGACAGGTAATTTGCTTGCATGCCACCCCATCAGTCGCACTTACAGGCATCATATAAAGTCCAGTGCACATGTGTCATACCCTGACCATCCAGCAATATTCACTGCTGCATATCATTGGATGGTCAGTGCAAGGATGGACAACACTACAGAGCATCACCTCAGCTGAGAGGTTGAGTCTGGCCATGAATCAGATGGAGTGCTGGGGCCGTCCTCTTTGGGCACCTGCAGAGGCAGCGTATCCTTACTCTGTACTTGGCACCTCGCTGCACAATCATCTGTTGACCCTGATGGGTGTCTATCAACTCAGGCATGCATGCATCTCTCAGTGAAGGAGGTGCACCCTCCCAAATGTTGAACCAGCTGGTGCAGAGGGTATGCTCACACGAACTGTGCTTCTGCCTTTCATTTCAAACATGAAGTGTTGTGCTGGAATAAGTGCATCAAAGGACCGAAAAGACACATACTGCAGGTGCTGTGTAGGCATTAGGTGAAGAATGCAGGACTGTGTGACCCACTTGGGTGCACCCCAGATGATGCTTCTGCTTTCACATTCCCATCTGCAAATTGGGCATGACAGCCTACCATGATCGCTTTGGAAGGACCAATGAGACTTGTTAAGCGTCCTGGCTCTGACGTTGCTGGGCATGATAGTTTATGAGGCATGCAGAAGCAGCACGTATATGAACCATAAGCCAGGCTAGGTATGCATCAAGCTTGTGCATAGCCAGGTATCTGGGTTTTGACATCACACAGCTTTTCATGCTTGACCTCCATGCTGCCAGACATGGATTTGGGTTGCGGGTAGCTGCTGTTGTTGCTGCCAGTCCTCTGCCCAGAGGCCGATCTAGCAACATCACACTGTCTGACCCCAACCCAGCTGCTGGACCGGCCTGGGGCCCTCCAAGTGGGGTGCTGCTGACGTTCACCCTGAGCTGCTGCTGTGCCTTCTGCTTGCTCTCCTTATTGTGCACCGACCTGCGCAGCACATGCAATGCCTTAGCCATGCAAGCTCAAGCCGTGGAGCCTGTGCATCAAGCCTTTGTGCCATCATGCATGATACATATGTAACTGCTGGTGCACCTCCTGCTTTCAAGATTGAACATGGGACAGCATTGGGTACATGTCCATGATGGTACAAGAAATCCACGTTCCAACATCCTAATGGCACTTCAAGTGTCAGTTTGCCGCATGACGCCCGCAACTCAGGTGCAGCAAGTTCAAACACGCAATTTGCAGGCCCACGCTGTTCTTACCAACACATTTGCACAGACCTGACAGGAAAACAAGCGATCTTTGCTGACAGCGTCCTAAATTGCATTTGCAGTTTAGTCACGTGTTAGAGTATTGAGCAGATACACCAGCGAGCCTTTTGGCATTCAGAAGGGCAATAGATGGCAACTTGGCACTTGCTGCACCGCCTAGTTGTCCCAAAGAGGCGTTGCAATCTTGTCTAGTTGCATGGAGCTGTCACTGACACAGCTGCAGTGGTTGCATGAATAGCTAAACGGATCAGACTGCAAACATTGACAGTGTGGCTTGAGGCAGCTTGAACATGCAAGGCTGACAGAGTGGCGATAGTGTGCTATACAATGAAAACGTCGGAGACGCAAGCCGTTTAGTTCAGCTGTGGATCCATACATTGAACAGAAAAGATAACATATGGTAAAAGCCTCCCAAGGCGGCAGTCTGGAGCCAGCTGTTGAACTTTCAGATTTTGAAGTGCTGGCATATGCGTATGCATCTGACACCTGTACCACCAATTCCTGTGACGTATTTGACTGTCTGCATTGTTGGCAGGCGTACACATTTGTCCAATTGGCACTCTAGCTTTTCCAAGTGATCAGGGCTGAGTCCTGACCAAAGATCACATCATGATGCCATAACAGGTCTTCAGCTTGTGGCATGTATACACATAGATTGACATGTCTTGATATAGACAGTAAAGCCCACAGCCAGAATGCTCTGAACACCTCTGCTAACATAAGGTCAACTTCTGAAGTATGCTGTCATTGTTGTTCTTAATGCCAATGGTAGCGTTGGCACAAGCTCAAAGAAGGCAGACATCCTCAGGAAAAGGTATTTATGTACATGCGTACATGTGTGGTGTGCTAACATGTACAGATTCTGATGCTGCAGCGGCTGGATTGAACCCACTGGGCCATGGCATGAACAGCCATATCAGGTTCTGAAATTCAACACAATCATTACACAAGTTGCAACAGACGTACTGAACATTGACACTATTTTCATAAGGCCAAAGCAGAGGCCCCGATCAGACAGCATGCTGCCATCCAAGAAAGCAGCGGGCTTGAGCTCAAATTTGAGAGGGTGCATGACTCTTTTTCAGATGGTTTGGGGGCTGGCTTGCGCCCCTTAGGTGCTAGGCCTGAAGACCTCAGGCCCAGAGACCCTTGATCATAACAGCTTCTTGATGGCCGAGGATCCTCCGGAGCCGTACTAGTAGGAGGGCATGAATGGATCATACCCATCTTGCAGGTCTCACAGTACCAAAATTGAGGTGGGTGGCCCTGCAATGAAAAGCAAAGATTCAAGTTGAACAAGACTCCGAGTCAGACTATGCCTGCACATGTATGCCAGGCTTGATCAAGAGTCTGCAGACCACCTGGTCTAATCTACACTGGCTCTGCTTAGTTCTGCAGGTAAACGTACTGGAAGATGACAAGCATGTTACGTATCCGCCCAGCTATCCCACCTGTGGTTTGTGAAAGTAGGCTTGTGTCTCCAGGTAAGCAGTGCAAGCTGTACCAAGTGGTAAAGAGCTGTAATCAAGAATTCTTCCAACCTGCAGCAAAGCAAAACATAGACACTTGGGCGTGTATGATGGCAAAAAGACTTATCGGATAGATGAACGCGAGTCATGAGTAGTAGGCATAGCAGTGTGTTCGTGGCGGTACCTCAGGAGCGTCCTCGGTCTTTGCCCGCAAAGGCTGCTCATTTTCGGGTTTGGCTCCCGCGCAAAAAGCTTGCTGTGACTCACTCGACCTGCGGCAACGATACCCTTGGTTGTTGTGGTGCTGTCAGGCACCATCGTGCACGCGGTCGCGCACACGGTCGTGCGATACTTGTGACAAACACTAGTGGTACTGCATACCGTGCTAAACGCAAAGACTCCATAACAGCAGTGCGGCTACGGATTGCAGCCAGACTGCTTGGGATTTTTCCCCTCCAGAACCACTCTGCTGATACAAACGACCCTTGCACGGGCAAGTGAGGTTCGAGGCGCCGATGCAGCAAATGTAACGCAGGCATGGTTTTATCGAGGCGAGTTCATGTCATGGCGCCGCTTAGTCACTAATCCGAGCGGCCTGACTAAACGTAAATGCCTCATTCTGCAAAGCATTGCAGCACAGATTGCAGCATGTCTGGTCTTCCGGGGCAAGGATACATACAAATTGGACCGTCCTCTTGCGTCAGATCTACATGCTGTATGCCTGGGCTCGAGCTAGTGGCCCGCGCCATTGGAGATTGCATGCATGTGTATGTCCGTTCATGTCCCACGGAGATACATGCCTTCACGTGATCAAGCTTCCTCGCTAGTGCAAACTTAGAGTGCTGTTTGTACTTTTCGGATTTGTACCAACACCCTATGTGGCAAACCTAAAAGGCATCAGCCAAATGCAACGGGGGTCGTGACATGGGTTGTCTTATCTTAAGACCACAGCAAGCAACGCAGGCAACTGTAGGCTAAAGGTGCATGTACTTATACAAGCACATTCTTATCCAGGAAACCACACATCAAATCACAAGTGTCAACGTACATCATGAGTCTGGCTTTGACTCCCTATGTTCCATCTCAACAGGCTCTGCAGAAAGGTGCACGGTTGTGAATTTCGCGAAGTACAACGATCGGGAAGTACAACTCAGGGTACACAATGCTGTGATCACAGCTCCTCTGGAGCGCTGTGCACAACTGGATGCTGTGACACTTATGTATGAATGCTAAATGACCTTGTCACAACTTCCAGCACTAGATTGTGCTAGACTATGCATCAAAACGAGAATGCTTGAACAATATATTGATAATTGTTGTGCCCTCATTGCATTGCAAGCAACTCTCGCATGATGGAAACTGTTCAAGTACAACTTTGACTGCTTTGTGACTCTAAATCATGTTCAACAATGACACATCTTGTCAAAGTGAAGGATTGCCATCAGAAGGTCATGGTCATGCTACATGCTGTAGCATTCACATCTCCAATACATCATGCTGGTTGGAGAAGTGTTGAAAATCAGCACCTTGTATCCACATCCTTGGGGTGTGTTGCGCTGCAAGTTGCACCACAACAGCCCTTAAGTGAATTGCTGTAATTGCCATTGCCAGCATACTTGTTGGCCAACTTTGCCTCTGAGCGCGAGGTATCTGGGTTCAGCCATCACACAAAAAGTAGCAAGGGCAAGTGCTGTGGCTGATGTTCTTCAGAATATTCAGCTTAATTTTGGGATGGTCAAGCAGCCTGCTCAGCTTAGATCTGGGTTGAAGGTACTGATTTCCTCTCAGGGAAAAGGCACAGACCAAAGTACATAGCACTTAATGTTGTCATTGACTTGATGGTTCTACAGACAGCTTTGATGCGGCTTTCTGGGTTATGCACCGGGCAGGTGTAGCTGACTCTTTGCATGCATGTATGCCTGAAGTCACTCAGGGTCAAAGCACCTGGTTCAAGTGACAGATCTGAGGTTGTTGGTAACCAATCTAACTGGAACAACAAAACAAAGTGTAACTTTACCCGCTGTTGAGAAGTGTGGGCACCACGCCTGAAACCTATCTGTACCGTGAACTTAAGCGTTGCTGTTGTTACTTGAAAACTTACACAAATGTATGGCAGCAGGCCGCATTCTTGTAAGGTGTGGCAGATCGGTTACAACTGCAGATCACGACAAAGCTCGCCTTGACAGCGAATCACGTGCCATTGTAGTGATAACGCGCGACGGGAAAACCGCAAAATCAAACCTCGTGCCGTAGCACGACTAGTAAATCAGGGGGATCTCAATTGACTCTGCTGTACGAGTTGTAGTTCTGAACAATGTTCAGTGAACATGATGTGATGTTAGGAAGCTAGGCGGAAAGTGCATTTGCTTTTGTACCAGGACGATTCAAAGCGCCCTTTGGCAAGGGCTTGGGCGCCGCTGCTTGTTGCTTTTGTTATCAGAAGAATCACCGGAGTTGCGTTCCGTGCTTCAAACGCCTGCGACATGCAGTAGTTTGGAAAGCCAGCGCAAGCAAGATTTTGTGCATTCTGTAAGGAAAGTAGCCGGGTCCATGCAATTCGACTTTGATAGTGCTATGGGTTATGGGCCTAACCAAAAGTTCACCTCCGCTGGCGACGCAGTAGTTCCTAGCTTGACCCCTCGTGTATCCGGATTTTCACAGTATCCATTCAATATGCAGTCAGCAGGCTCCGCATTCGACAAAGCAGCATATGATTTGTCTTTGAAGCCGTTGTACGAGATTTCAGGTGCACGCTCGAGACAGACGTATGACAAGTTCCTGTCGCCGGGTGTGCAACAGATTGTCTGATACTTTTGTTTGTGATGCAGGAGATGGTGGCGGTTCTTCCAGTTCGCTAGGTGAGCTGTGGCTCAGTGCTAATGCCTGCTTACCTCAACCTTTTACAGCTGACCTCCAGTCCACTTGTGCAAGCTTCAACTCAATGGTGGCTTCAGCTCAATGATGCATGCTATGCAGTTCCTGGGCTTTCAGGATCAGGCTCGGGCGCATATGCTCCAATGCCATTTGACAGCGTACCACAGATGCAGCAGCAGCCTGGCAACAGGCGAATTTTGACCTCTTCACAGCATTCAGAACTTGAGATGGCAAGAAGACGTGCTGAAAAGGCTGCTGAAGGCAAAAGAGCAAACGCAGAAGCAGCAAAACAGCGCTTCAAACGCAAGAAGGGTGAGCGTGCTGAAGCTGCTCGTCTTGAGCCTGAGGAGAGGCAAGGCAATGAGGAGATTGAGCACAAGTTATCTATTGTTGAAGACCAGAAGGAAGCCAAAAGGCTCAAGAGGTAAAAATACAAAGTAACAAACCCATAGTTTACACTGTTAATGCAAATTAGTCATGCGCCAGCATAGACAAGAAGTTTTTTGCCTTGACTTCCTCAAGGCTGTTCCAATTTGCAGGTCAACTCAAAACTCATAGTGCAACTACTATATCATGCAACCTGTATCACTGTGCAACATGCCAGATGGGTACGTCGTGATTTTGGCTCAGTACTGTATGCAATGCGCAGGCTTCTGCGGAATCGTGTTTCAGCTCAGCAAGCACGTGAGCGCAAGAAGTCATATGTGAGCACAATTGAAGAGAAAGTACATGATCAGGATTCGCAGCTTGCCCAATTGCGGCAGCGGGTGCAAACCCTTGAGCGAGAGAATGGCATGTTGCGCCAGGTCATCAAAAACATAAAAGGCAGTAACAAGGATGCAATGCTGGTGCCGTCTGCCAAGTCCTACCAAGACACAGCCAGAGTGCCAGTTTTTGGAGAGAGCTAAATGCACAGACACAGAAGTGCACCTCAGCCTGCATGGCTGCCATTCAAAGTGGCTGATTCATCAACAGAGCTGATAGCACACAAATATCAATCTGTGCAAGAGCACACCAGGGTTTGTGTGCATTGCCCAAGCTGAGCTTGGTGCTGTATATTGTGGCGATACGCCCAGGATTATTTTGTGTGTTTTGCTGGTCATTAGTTTTGGTAGGCATGCTAGGAGAGATCTCAAGAGTTTCTGCTTGTAAACAAAGTTTTTGGTGAGTTAAAACTGCCGGCAACAAGCCATTTTGTAGTCATCTTTTGCGTGGCTTGCTTACGACAGCATTGTGTTGGTCTGTGCAGCTCATCATGTGTGTTGTGTTTCTGCTCTACCCCCTGTGACATTTTCTCTTGTCTAGGTTGATGGTTAGGCTCTGGAAGGATTTGAAATTGCTCTGTGAAGCTACTTGGAAGGCGCAATCAAACATCTGTCTTTGACAAACTTGCATTGAATGTCTCATTGACTCTTTCATTATCGATGCATCGGGTGCTGCGTATCAGAGGGAGGTGTATGTACAGACTGTGCTTGGCTGCCCTGCATGTTTGTGAAAAACAAATCTGGTTTTAGCTGTTCTTGGCCTTGACCTTGAAGTTGTCACAAGGCTGCGTAGCTAAGTGCAGTATGCATACCGGGACATGTTTCTGGATTCTACAATGCTGAACAACATAACTTTCAACCTTGAGTGCCTATGAAAGTCATGCTGTGTCACGCGTCTGGCGTCTGCCTGCTCTGTGGCCATGCTGCCATGACTTCTAGAACACAGATCTGTGTTGTACGTAATGGGATTTGCAGACATACCCCTTTTCACGTGTACATGCATCATGCTTAAGCTGGTGGTTGGCAGGTTCAACGTGCAGCTTTGTTCAATCCGTCATGCAGCTTATATTCTCAGTCGTTGCAACCGTGGTGCTCACAATGCACTGTATGAAAAGCGCGCTGTAATCTATGTACCCTGCCATCCAGGCATGCTGTAGGGCTGCTGACTGATGGGTATCAGGGAAGATGAGCAGATCCTTATGCTGCCCAAAGAAAGTCACAACAGTGGTATTGCCTTATTTGGGAATTGCTGTTTACTTGAAAGCTGTCTCTTGTCAATTTATGGCCCATCACAATGCACCAGGGCCTTCTGAAGGCCTGATAGTGAAGTTCACTTGTGTGCAGCTGCTGGTTTCATAGCTGAACATGGTCCTGCCAGATACTCAGCAATCAGTAGCAAATGGCGCAACAAATAACTGTGTCTGCTTTTGGCCTTGTAAATGTGGTTCTTGCTGCATGATGGGACTGTCACGATGACAAGCATGTCGTTCCAGGCACTTCACCAGGCTCTGCAAATCCTTGGGGACGTGTATCCTGCATCCTTGGGGGCGTGTACCTCAGATCCAATGTATCAAGGAAGCATGTACGCTGCCTACTTTTGTTCATCCAATGTGTCCGAATGATTATGCCATTTGATGTCAGCCACTTAATATGTAGCATAGCTTGCCAATGAACATCAGCTTGATCACCTGGCCTTCTTCTGGACAGTTCAATTGCAGCAGCAGACTATTCAGAATCCAGTGCGACATAGTGCCTAGGCCTAGATGCTGTCTATCACAGCTTTCCTGTTGGGACCCCTTTCAGGCCTTTCTACCAAGATTGCGATCCCAGTCTCCCTGTGCAAACTTGCATTGAAAGGCACCGCTGAAAGGCACCATTGCCCTTACGCTGTAGCTTGCAGACTCTGAACAAAAAGCAAAGCTGGCATCCTGTAGCATGTAGCTCAAACTGCTGCAGTGTCTGACATCATATGCGACTTTGGTGTAGGTGATTTTGATGTATAGCTGCGAGAAGACTAGCTTCTGTACAGCAACTCAATGTCGACAATGTAGCCCTCAACCATGCACCTGCCTTGTCCGCCTTATTTTGTCATGTCACACACTTCTTATGTATATGTAAAAACTTCAGTAAGTTCTGCAAACATAGCTTCGCCTGGCTTCTGGACACAGGAAAGATTCATTGTCAGCCACAGACAGTATGTCTGCAACAATCACCACCTCCTCAGCTTGTGGAATGACTGCTTTGTAGGACACGCAAGGTAGGCAAGCCACTCAGCAATGTCAAGCTCTTATGCTGGTGGGTATGCAGTAGACTGTCTGTCACAGGAGCCCTTTGTATGAGTGTCTGTGGCCAGAAGAGCTGAACATGTACAGGTTGTGGGTACCTGCACATGTTCACATCCTCTCATACTGTGCTACCATTTTCTGCCAAAGCATAGCTGAATGAACTTTTGCTGCAGTTGGACAGCTTTGCATAAATATCTTTGCTTTAGTTTCCATGAAATGCTTCGGTTACCTCGAAAGCGAGGTGTCAATCTGGACGCGCATCCCTTTCGCGCTGCTGCAATTCCACCAGTTGAAGATCTGCGTATACAACTTGTCAACTTCAGGTACTCCGCAGTCCTGCGCTTTCTCATTTTGCACCTAGACCAACTTTTGATCTGCTCACGCGATGCACTTTTGTGCGCCATCAACTGAGTTTCGATGGCTATTAGTGGTAGCGGACCCTCACAATGTTTACGCATTGACAGCTCTGCATGTGTGGTGCAGGCTGTTTGCCTTATAAACATGTCTTGGCAAACCTACGTGGATGATCACCTCCTCGTACCTCTCCCCAACGGCGGCCAGCTTTCTCATGCAGCTATTGTGGGCCAGGATGGGGGCGTCTGGGCGCAGGATGCAGGTTTCCCGGCCATCAGTGTCGATCAAGTGCAGGCGCTTGTAAAAGGGTGCAACGACACAAGTGTGACACCAGGCCTTCTGCAGTCTGCCAGTGACAACAAGTTGCATGCTGCAAGACTTAAAAGGATAGTGCTGCACCTGCACACATAAGGATAATGCTGCACCTGCACATATAAAGTTGCAGCTCAAGGGAACAGCTCACAGTCGCAGAGTAAGAGCCTAAGTTAGGAACGGCAAGCTTTGCAGCTTTGTGTTTTGACAAAAAGTCTTGTTGCTGTACAGCTGGCGGCTATGGGGGTCTTGGTCAGTCTGGAGTAAAGCTGGGTGGCACGAAGTATATGCTGATAGCTGGAGAGCCAGGTTCAGTTGTCAGAGGGAAGAAGGGGCAAGAAGATGGTGTCACAGTCAAGAAGACAATGACTGCTCTTGTCATTGGAATATACAGTAAGGGTGTCCAGCCAGCTGACTGCAATGTGATTGTGGAGAACATGGGGGACTACCTGGCCGGACAAAACATATGAAACATTCATTCTGTTGGCCCAACATGGCATATGGTGTAGGGTAGATGGTTTGCAAAAGATTGCAATGCAAGCAAGATCTTCTTTGTATGCTGCAGTAGGAATTGTTTTGTACAACTTACAAATAGAAAAGCACACCCTCTTTAACGAGAGGGACCTGTCAAGCTGTGATGTTGGCATATTAGCTCTAACAATTCACCAACGTTTTACAGCTTGCAGAATTTTCTGTTGATGCAATTTTGAGGTTGTAACGCTGCAAGCAGTGCAGCTAAGCTCCACTTCCACGCCTTTCACTAGTAGGTTCCATATTGGTCTCATGCAATGTACACGTCTAAACCGTTCACACACATGCCCCGACAGTGCATCAAACATGCTTTGGCATGGACCCCACCCAATGAAGTTCATGTACATCTCAGGCATATCTGCTGCTGTGGCATCATCTGCTCCTGGATTGTAAGGCTTTGTTTGAAATATGCCAGGATCATATGTACGCATGCCTAGCACCCATCACCTCGATCGGCTGGCTGCTGGAGTGAATATTTGTTTTATTGCTTGAAGTGGTGTGATATTCCAAGACTCGATATGGCGCACAATCTGCAGAGCAGACAAGCAGTGTGTCATATCTTTGTAAACCTCCACCCAAGTCACCAATCTGAGCCTCCATCATGCATTTTTGAGCCTCCATCATGTATTTTGATGAGTCCAGATGATGATTGAGCATGTCCTGTGTAGATGCACTGCAACAGGTCAATCAGCACTACCAGCTTTGTAGTTGGGACACATACCTGGTTTGCTTCTGCATTCAGTGAGTATTCTGTGGCACCAATCACATTGATGAATGGCCGCCAAGGCAGCTTTAGATAGGTTTGCAGTGTCCAGTGTGCCTGTACAAGCGTGTATGAATGGGGAGGTATATAGTGGCACAAAGCAGTCATTGTGGGTCGAAGCACAAGTGTGAGCATTCTTTAATGCATGACAGGAAAGTGCAACAAGGCTGTGCAGAGCAGCTGTGTGGTCACCTGCAACAGTGGGGCCTGCTGTGCACCCTGTTCTTGGCTTTCAAGCTTGGTAAGTTGGATCTCAGGCTCAATGAGAAAAGGCACTAGCAAGTTCAGATTGCCTTTCCACTTTGCAAGCCCGGAGAACCTTACTGTAGGATCTGCAAAGTAGCAGTTGCTATCATAGATTGCGTCATTGATATCACCTACAGCAAACAGAAGAGGACTCAAGTGAGCTTGCAGGAGTGCAAACAGTGTTCATGGTCTTACATCTGGCCAAGTTTGGTCACTACATTAGGTGCACAAAATTGCTCCATGCAACAAGGCATGTTGTGCTGCTGAAACATGCTAGCATTACTTACAGAACAGTTCGACTGCTTACTGCCATTCAGTGACCTGTGATGAAATACGCGCGCTTGTCAAAGTCTTCTCTGATGCATGCCAGAAGACCGTCAATGTCACCAGGAGCAAGCACACCCTGATCAGAACATGCGTCCTGTCCCAGATCTTCTGCTGTCTGCCTGTAATGCCAATCTGTGGACAGCCCTTCCAGCAGACACATTCGTGACACAAACGGTCAAGTTTATTTACCCAAGCTGACCCAGCCTCAGGACTCCTGTTGCTGCTGCTACAAGGGTCTGAACCAACCCTGGGAAAAACCCAGACAGTTAGGCAGTCAGCATCAGTCTGGGTCTGAAAAGCCTTATCTTGAAGGAGTACCATCTGTCTGAGTGGGAATGGGTTGATCACGTCTGGTCCGGTCAGCTCTTGCCCTCACAAAGCTTAGACATCTTGACGTCAGCATAGGCTTTCTGTTCAGTAGCTTGCCAGTTGAAATGCATTGTTTCTGAAAGACTGTGGCATCATGATGTGCAGTTCTTGGTGCATCGCTTCTCGAGGACTGACGGAAGATGTAACGCATGAGTCATGAGAAATCCTTGCAATCCATTCAATCAATCAACCAATCCATTCATCAATTGATTGATTGAAAGATCCTTGCCATTTTTTTGGTCCCGAATCCTCCGCACGTGGGCACGTGCAGGAGGCACGAGAAAAGCTGCGCGCGTGTTGGGCCGTGCTGGCTGGCTGCGAACAAACAGGCAACAGTTACGCACTCCAGGGCTCTTGCGTGCACTGAGTCTGAGTATTTCTGTGCTGTAGCCTTAGCGTCATGCTTGATACACAGGTCTACTTTCGCCCAAACGCAGCTACCTTTGCACAGGCCCGGTGTACCTGTTGTTGCTGTCAGCACGTGCCAACTTGTTGCTGCTGCTGTTGTTGCTGCTGTCACTGACAAGTATCAAGGACTGTACTGAGGCGTGTCGGTCGAGTGGGTGTCTTTGCGAGAGCTTACAGCCCTTGGTGCGCGTGTGGCACTTTGAGAGTCAGGGCGGCAACCGAGCCATCTAACTTCCCATTTTTCGCTCGTCACAAGCGCGTGTACTCCTTTTGGTGCCGCAAGACACTTCAGCATGAACTCCGACCAGCAAGCCTTGGCAAGGTATGTCATGAACAACAATCATGACAGTTGAAGGTGGTCTACCAGGTAGACTTCTCGCTGAAGCTGACAAAGACGGCTACATGCAGAGAACCACATTCAGGAGCCCATGACGGAGCTGAAGAGTCCCATTTCAAGCGAATGAGGTACGTCCGGAAGCCTAGACAGCACGCAGTTTGCGCTACAGCCGGCGCAGGTCTGCACGTGTCTTCACGTGGCGTCAGCATTCCAACGCATAGCTCTGTGCCGCAGGCGCTGTTGCTTTGCAGCTCCGTGTGATTGCGCCGATCGCTTTAAAAAACTGCAATGAAGGTATCTAGGAAGTTGTCTGACCTAGGAAGTTGTCTGCATATGCAGGACAGCAGCTGGCTTGGAGTCTGGAAGGCAAATGTCTCTGGAGACAGCAGGCGCAGGGTCAGGTCTTCCCAACTGTGAAGATGCAGATGAGACCTGTGCCAAAGGTGGCCGGCCGGGCAGGAGTGTGTTGAGTCATGTTGCAACTGAGCAGAGAAGGCGTGACAAAATCAATGAAGGGTGAGTGCACCATGTTTTTGGCCTTAGCGCTCTTTTCCAAAATCCTGCTCATCAGCACAAGCCTGGCATTACCTTTGCTGTCTTCCCTATAGCTGGTGGTCACTACAGCAGATGTATGTCTGCTGAAAATGCACAATTAATGCAGGTTTTTGGCCCTCCGTGAGCTCATCCCACACAAGGACAAGATGGACAAGGCTACATTCCTGCAGCAAGCTGTGGAATACATCAGGCAGCTGCAGGTATGATTTCAGTACGCTCAATGATGTTTCTGAGTATTGGTTCCACTGTATGTTTTGTTCTCAATCAGTCTCGGCTCATTTATTGCATGCTTCTGTCCAAAAGCACAGGCTTTTTCGCTCATGCAGATGTTTGAAGTCATATGTATCATGTGGGTATGCAGGCTGTGATGCATCAGTTATTGTCCATGGGAGCAGTCAATGGTCTGCCAGAGGACCTACAGTGGGCAATCCGCATGTTGCTTCCCAGAAAGGAAGAGGCAAAGACTGCAGCTTCAGAGGCTACCTCTAAGACCACTGCTGCTGAAGCTGCGCTGTCTCAGCTGGTCCCACCCACAGCCTACCTGCCTTACCTACTCCAACCCCAGCAACTGGCTGTGCTCACACAGCATGCACAGCAGGTAGGCTCTTGCACCCTGCTTGCCTGTGCATGTCTGCCGTCATTGCACCTGCTGGTCATAGCAATATGTGTGGCAGAAGCGTGCATGTTTGGTATGAGTACTTGTTTGTGTTTGTGATATACTGTTGAGCTGCATTTGGACCATGAGAAAAAACTAGTTACAAATGACTGCAGCATGGACTAAAGTATTGCCATGCTTTATGTCTGCAGGCTAAGCAGCCTGCTGTCAGTGAGGCTCCAAAACCAGCACCCCCAGCCCCATCAGTGGACCTCAACCAGCTGCAGGCTATGCTTCAGCAGCAGCAGGCAGCTCAGCAGCTGCAGGCCCAGCAGGCAGCTCGTGCTGGCATGTGGCCTGACCAGACTGCTCTCTGGCAGTTGGCTCAGCTGCAGCAGATGATGCAGGGTGTTGGCCAGCCCGCCCCCCAGATGCCTCACTGCAGCATGGGAGGCATGAGCCAAGAAGCTCTCAACAGCCTGGCTCAGGCCCAGGTGTTGCAAGGCATGTTCAGCCATGGTGCAGGGGCTGTTGGCACTGCAGCCCTCCCTGCACCAGGAGCATCAGTGCCAGCTGCAGTGTCCCTGCCCAGCACTGCTGAAGAGGGCTGTGGTGCAGCGCCAGCACCGCCTCAATTCTGTGCTGGGTCAGTTCAGTTGCCCACCGGTCCTCCAAAGGCTCGCAAGAGCAGTGCCAAGCTGCGCAAGCACACCAGTGCTGCTAAGATAGCAAAGCCTGAGGCTGTACGCCCTGCTGCACAAGCTCCTGGGCGTCCTGATGCCATGAGCATGATGCAAGTTTGAGGAAAAGTGAGCATTTGAGTGGTGAATAGATGGGGGATTTGTCAATCCGGGACCTACCTTTGTTCTGCGCTGTCAAGCACCCATCCTGTTTTGGTAGTGAGCAGCACTGTGTCAAAGAAATGACTCTCAAAGCTCACTCATACATTTCAGGTGTGCTAAGGTAGATTTCATGTCTCAAAACAGCTCTGCTTATGCAAACACGTACATAGAGTAAATCTGTTTTTGTGTCCCATCTGTATAGAGGGTTTGGTTTGAAAAATAGGGCAGGCGATCATGCAATTCTGTATCATGCAAGCTTTTGGTGATGAAAGTACCCTGGTATACTCAATACTGTTTTGTGCTGTTATATGTGTGAGGACACTGCTACATCGAGAAATGAGCCTTCGATTCCAACAAGCGCACACTGAGCAACATTCGCGACGCTGGCACATATGATTTGTCTGTAAGCTATTTTAGTACAGCTCGTGCCTCATGTGTGTGATATGCAAATATACGAGCACTGCAGAGACCCGATATTGCGATTTCCAACATGCCACTGTCCAGACCATGTCCATGTTGATGCACCATACGATGTACACAGGAGAAGTGAGAACTGCGCGCGTGTCACTGAGGAATGCATGCCAGGTACACTTTACCGAGATATTTGCAGCACAATCATGTGCCAGAGGATCTCAGATTGCCATGCAGTATTGCCAGAGCATACTGCATATGTCACACAACAATGGCGTTGACGGTACAGCATTGAACAGTGCCCAGTGCAAAATCAGCTAGCACTGGTGTACGTGTAATATTGCTGAATGCCGTACAGAATCTCTCGAGCCTTCTCTGCCAAGGAACCAACTAATGGTACAGGTCGTAGCACACTCAGTGAAAGATCCACGACTCCCCTGCAGATAAACACAGTACTGTCACCTTGTGCTTTGCCAAAAAAACTGGTGCAGCTGTGGGGACACACAACACAGCACATCTTTTGAAGCCGGAATGCACCAGCAACATGAGAAGGACGCACAGCAAGCAGGTGTGCAGCAAAATCTACAAGTCAAAATCTGCAGCAATGTTGGATTCTGGGGGAAACTCACTTGGTGTATTGGTCAAAGAAGGGGCTGCGTATGAGGTAGTACATGATCAACATCTTGCGTCTTGTCAGCTCACGCTGCTCAACCTGGTTCCACCTGTGCAGCAAGACACCAGTGATTGTGCACTATGAGCTCAAGTTCAACATGAGCGACACTGATTGTGCTGGTCCAACTCCAATGATGGTTATCTTTCAGTCCATGCGTATGTGCTCCTTCTACTAGGTATGCCCAATATGCATGCCAAATCATGCCAAATCATCATAACTTCACCACCTTCCATGTACTGCGGTGTGCACAGTATTGAAGTGGGTAACGGACAAGGCATGTTGCTCACTTGAAAGCTTGAAGACTGTACAAAAGCAGCATGCTGCCACTGGTGGACAGGCCAGGCTTAACATCATCAGACTTGATCTCCTTTTGTGCCACCTTTGCCCCAACATTGGACAGGTGGCCTGAGACAACATCCACAGCCAGAGAAAACAGCCATGGTTTCCAAGACTTCCTGCCATACCTGCAACACAAAAGGATTTGTGGCATACTGGACCATGTGCATTCTGTTGCTGGCTTCATGACTTGTCTTGCACACAGAACTGGGTCATCCGCCTAAATGGGTCTGGCAAAGCAATCAGGTGCAAGTGTTTCACAGATCACTCATTACATGTCATCAGCTAACGCCATTTGTTTCATGCGAAGATGATGCAATGCCACGATGGTGGCCATAGGCAAGTGTGCAGACTCAACATGCTGTTGCACACAAAATGAATGGTTTTGGCCTCTGTACAACACAGGCAAAAGCGAAAGAGGGTTGCGCACCATCTGAGGGCAATGACATAGGCAAGCGGTCTGCAGATGTGGGCCAGCTCGCCGGCTTTGATGAGAGTGGTGGCCAGTGCCTGCTGCTGCTTGGCTGCTGCTTGCACCTCACGCATCTTCTCACCAGCTGTCGTGGTCAGGCTGCTTTCTGACTCCAGCTCACCTACACATTGTTGCCTTCAGAAACTGGAATACAAATGAAATAACAAACACCTGGGTTGCTCAACATCTGTGTGCCTCCTGCCATTGAAGGTGACAAGCTCTGCTGATGCAGGCCATGCTGCAACAGGCTCACACCCTGCCAGGACAGACATGCAGAAGGGTTGCATTAGGTATCAGACTATATTATATAGCATCTGCTCAATGCATGCAAAGCTGCCCCAAACAGGCAGACCTGCAGCTGCCAATGCAGATTGCTGTGTGATCACTCTCCTATGTCACCGAGACAATTTGCAATTATGGTCTCTACACTGCAGATGTGCACCAGAAGCAAAGCGCTCTCATGAGATACATATGGTCAGATGCAACAGCATCCTGAGCTCACTCTGCGCTTCTTCTTCAGGCCAGAGGGCGTCTTGGGGTAGGTCCCACCAGTAGGGGGAGCTCACAGGGCTAGGGGGGAGGGGGTGGGAAGACAAATCCTTTGAGGCCTCTCGCACAGGTGACAGAGGGGCTGTCACATCAGACCTGCATGCATCAGAGTATGCCATCCAAGTTCGGGTGGCAACTACCCACGCACCAGGCAGTGTTTGAGCACGGGTGACACAGGGCATTGTGATAGCAGACTAGCATGGTAGATTGCAGGATCTTTGAGCAAGCACTGACTGAAGAGCATGATCACGTGCAGCAAACACTAAGCTGATTGACTGATGCTTCAGTCAGCATGCATACAATGCAAAGGCAGTCACAAGTCAGGCATGTACGACTGCAGAGAATACTGGAATGCCTGATTAGTGAACAAATGCAGCTTTAGCAGACAAGAGCAGGCTGGCTTTCATGTGAGCATGAGACTCATCAGAGATGACAGTGTGTAGTGGCGCAGTTTGCGCAGAGGGGAACTCCTGTGCAGAGGAGGGCGGGCAGCAGGGATAGAATGGTTAGCATGGCTTGCCTGTCTGCAGATCCCTGTTCTGCCTGTGTGCTTGCCAAGCTGGGCAGGTCACTTTGCTGGCTGGGTATGCTCCTCATACCAGAGTGCCCTGCTTGCTGCAGCTCTGGGTCACTCAGTGTCCCCGTTGTCTCCCCTTCTGTGGTGGGTGGTGCTGCTGCAGCTGTGTCTGAGACGTGCTGCAGCATGCGGATAGCTGTTGCCTCGCCCTCGCTGATGGCTGCTGGTGATGGCTGCTGCTGCTGAGGGGCACCCAGGCAGTGATGTGCTCTGAACCTGGCAAACGCACCATAGACAGCCTGCAAGGTGGCACAATATAAGTGCCTTCCAATGCAAGCCAGAGTTACTTCTGGAATTACCAGAGGTGACAGTTTGTAAGTGCCTTCCAAAGCAAAAAGGAGCAACAACTTGAAAGGTGTACCATGCTGGTGAGACTGAAGCATTGTGGTTGAAGCACCGGCACATGCGAAGTAAGACATCACAGCACCAATTTTATGCAGTGTTACAATTTGAGGGAGTGTGACTTGTTGCATGCAGTCACAGGGGAGTAGTGCTTTTGCCTGTGCCCGCATCTCAGGTGAGGTCTGCAAAGATGAGCCTGCCACCCCTGCTAGCCCATCCCCTGATGTCATGCCGCCTTCTGTCAGAAGCCTGTCTCCTGACCTTTGCAAGATGACAAACTTCAGCAAAGACCTGCAATCACCAATGATTAACAGACCAGAGCAACAAGACCAGCAAAGAGCATGCAAAAAGTGAGCAGAACACACTTGACTGCCTCTACTACAGCCAGGGGAGTGTAAAGGTTGACATTCCCCTGCTTGGACTGACTTTGAGCAGCCATCTCCACCAGAACTTCGACCTGTTAGTCAGCAAAGCCTAGAGCTTGTTTTGGGCGACTCAATGCAAGCCAAAGTTACTTCTGGAATCATCTGCAAAGCCTACCTGCTTAATTGCAGCAAGCCACAAAGGCCAAGGTATTGGCTGCTTCTGATCCTTGCTGTAAAGAGGCTCTTGCAATATGCTTTCATGGCACAAAGAAAGCAGACCCACAAAGGCGTTGAGGGCTTCTAGGCTCAGCTCAGATTCAGAGAAACGATCGGGCAATAACCAGGTAAGACTCGACAGGCCCCCTTCGATCGCGCCAATCAGGTTGCTGTTGGTCCTTACCCATGCCTTGTACTGCTGCACTACGTTCATGACGACCTTATGGAAGTGCGAGCGTGACTGCAAGACGCAATGCCCCGAGCAGACAGCTTGCTTTCAGTTCGCTGAGGTGCACTCAACTTTCTGTACATGCATGGCTTTATTCACGCTATGCTATATTGTGGCGCTTGACTTAAGCAACCAGCCTGTGTTAATCGCACGCAACCACTGATGTGCTGACGGGTACACACCAATGTTTCAATGCATGCTTTGCCTGAAGCTCTTCAGCGAGCGTTGCATGAATAGGTTTGATGAGAACGTAACGCATGACTGCAGACTGCGTGGCCTGAATGCGCAACGAAATTATACCGCGCAACAGTCGCATCAAGAACATCCTGCTGCACTGCACTGTAAGCTTCTGCATGTCCGGCACGGCGGCTGAGTGTCAGCGTTTCGATGCTCAGCAAAACAGCGATCAGCTGTCTAGGCCGTATAGGCGTCTCGAGCTGGCAACGTCTGCAATGTAGATTGTTAAGCACTTCAACTACCCCACTCACGGTCAGTGTGCACCAGCTTGCTCAATGCAACCGATATATATGCCTTGCTTGCCACAAAGTTTACTATTGCAGGGAGTTGTACGCGAAGTACTCAGCCTGCAACTGGAGAGTGGGCAAGCAGTTCAGGCTTGCGTGACACTCACTCAGCTGAACAGCAGTGGGGGTACTCAGGCTGCTCAGGTATCGCCTGGCCGGCCTTTTCAACAATCTGCAGGAGCAATAGCTGTGTTGCACATCCAGCGTGACATGACTGGCTATGCCTGTGATACAGGCAGCATGGCAAGCTTTGCAGCCTATGCTGAAAGGTGCCAAGCCAACCTTTGTGCTTGTGCAATCATCAGCCAATCATCAGACTGCTTCAGCAGCCACTCGGCTTGTGCACGCACAGCTCAAGGTAACCCCTGCAAATGCCTTCTATTGCTCACAAATATTGCATCAACCGCGACAGCATGACAATGGGATCAACAGGTCATCCAAGGATTCTTGCTTAGTGTGCAGGCTCTGTCAGGCAGCAGCAAAGTTATCCCCTCAGTCGTGGGCTTCACCACAAGGCCCTGGACCCCTGCAGTAAGTATACTGGATCAATGCAAGCTGCATTTCACAATGCAATGCAAACACATATGCACCAGCAAATTGCCGCAAAGAGTGTAGCTGAATCACCAACCATCCCCTTCGGCCTCTCCTGTACATTGTTCTTGATTAGCAAACTGCTTCCTCCTGCATTGGCATTCAAGGTGTCTCGTTTTAGGTGTGTTGACATGCTCTGTAAGGCTGTGGACATCAACTGCTGTTGCCCATAAGCAATGTCAATTATGGGTCTGACTGCATCTGACTGAATCAAAACACGTTTGGTTGTTGGCTTCACCAGAAGCTTGAAACGCATCTCTAGCAAGATGATGTTAGAACGCAGACCAAAAGTGTTATACAGGGAAATACAATGGCAGCTGCCAAGTTGACTGATGGATTGTGGAAGCTGCAGCGACATCTGCGCATCACTGCAGTCGCTTTACAAGACATTGAGAGTGCCAGCTTTCATGCAGTCTCAGAGTCTTTTCCCGTCATTCCAAAACTGCAGGTGTGCACTTTTCATCATGTGTATTGTTCACAACTGCTTATGATATGACTGCGTGGACATGTGCTGGGTGCAGCGTCGGATGAAGTGCTCACTGACAGAAAGACTGTGACGCTTTGGAATGGCTGCAGGAAGCTTTGACGTCACGGCCACCACATGTCATCCTTCTGCCGCATCCTTCCTTTGACTTTGAGAAGCTGTCCAGTCTGATTGAGAGGCTTGAGGTAGGGTTTTATAACAAGTGTTTGGCCGCATGTGGCACACTGCAGTGGACATGCTGTCATTCACAGCATGGCACAGCATGGCACAGCATGGCACAGCATGGCACAGCATGGCACAGCATGGCACAGCATGGCACAGCATGGCACAGCATGGCACAGTATGGCATGCCTTGCTTGCACATACCGTAGGGCTTCCATGATAGCACCCCTCAGGCACAGCGTTGCCATGAACAGTGGTGTCATGTATCAAGACTTCTGATCATGCGGGTTACTGAACACCAAATGTACAGTCAGTGCAGAAGCTCATACAGCATTGTGGATTATCCTGCTGACATTTGTCCCATGCCACACCCACTTAAACCCACCACACAACACTGATCTCTGGGCAAAGCTGACAGCTACTATGTCCAAACTCACCAAGGCATGGTTTTGCAGTCAGGTTTCCAAGACGTAGAAGTACTGGGAGTGGTCCCGCTGCCTCCTTTGCCAGACCAGGACTTGCCCGCTGCCAAGAAGCAGCTGGAGAGCTTCAGGTCAGAGGCAGGTGTCATCCTTGCGGAGGCCAATGCTGCTGATGACTTGGCAGCACCACTGGCAGTAGCAGCTGCAGAGGCTGAGAACCTGACATTGAATCAGCTAGGTAAGAAAAAGAACAGAAAGACCACACCTTTTGGCGTGAAGTAAAAGAGAAGCCAAGTATTATACTGGGCTGCCCAGCAATCAGCTGGTATAGGGTGTGCTGCAGACTGTTGCATGTATATGGTGCTGTCACATGCAAGCACGAGTCAGCAGTACACAGCTGCCTGACATTGTCGGGCAATGAGAATTGTATGGTGCTGTGTACACTCTTTGGTGCAGCTTGATGCTCAGCTTTGTCTGTACCATGGGTAGGTTCGTCTGTACCACCAACTTGTTGACGGTGCTGGTAAGGTGCAACACCGCAAGACACAGTGTCCACCAAGCACAAAGGAGCTGCTGCATTGTCGAGCACTCATGCTCCATGCATGTATCACCAGGCAATAAAGGTGTTCAGCATATGACAGGAAGCTGATGCCTATGCACTGGACATATGCCAGTGACATTAAACTGATTGATTGATTGATTGATTGATTGATTGATTGATTGATTGATTGATTGATTGATTGATTGATTGATTGATTGATTGATTGATTGATTGATTGATTGATTGATTGATTGATTGATTGATTGATTGA